>Ga0163154_10002248_pt1 | contig 28483 bp, 18 predicted proteins | sample OliLakLV19MP9P1_FD_148649 | JGI IMG/M metagenome (GOLD analysis project Ga0163154, IMG submission 148649) | Freshwater microbial mat bacterial communities from Lake Vanda, McMurdo Dry Valleys, Antarctica - Oligotrophic Lake LV.19.MP9.P1 | ecosystem: Environmental > Aquatic > Freshwater > Lake >... | reverse complement strand
GCTGGTCGGACGCACCAGCGCGCGTTACTACACGGCGTCGTCGGCATCGGGGCGGCGGGGGCGAGTCGGTTCGGTAGAGTCGAGGAAGCTGGATAAATCGACCCCCGTGCTGTAGGTGTTTTTGATCAGCGGAAACGGATCGACCGGTTTACCATCCACGCCCATCATCCGGCGGATCATCTCCATCTCGGTGGTGGTCAAAGATTCCATAACGCGGGCGTCGTTGTCATGTTCTGGCTTGCCAAAGGCGCGATGAAACGCAATCCGCTGAAACTGAATACTCGCCAAATCGCGCACCAACAAGCCATACAGGTTAAAAGTCGTCGGGCGCAGGTCTTCGGCACGGATCAGCAGGATGCTACCCATCAACAAGGCGACCCCCGCCACTTGCACTGGTGCCAACCGATCCCCCAAGATCAAGAAGCTGAGCAAAAGCGCCACGCCGATTTCGGCAGTCGCGATGATGGCGGTGCGCAGACTGCCGAAGATGCTGACGCTGGCGAACATCGCCAATCGCGACAGGGCGGTGGTCACGCCTAAGATGAAAATCGGTTGAATGCTGTTGGCAAATGCCGTGCCTTCTAAAGGTTGTCCCACCGCCGCCCATGCCATCACGACGACGACCGCCATCGTGCTAAGGATGTAGAGCGTGGCAGTCGTGGGCGGCATTTCGTACAGCACATATTGGCTGAGGATGACCGTCCCCGCGAACATCAAGGCACTGCCCAACATCAAGCCGATGCCGAAGAAATCGAGGGGCTTATTGCCGAAGCCGGTCAAGAGCAGCAGCGCGATCAGCGCGGCACCCAGACGCACCCATGTGCGCCGATTGATCGGTTCGCCGCCAATGCGCGACATGAGCAGGGCAAAGACCAAAAACATGCCATTGACGAGCTGCACCATCGAGGCATCTAACAGGCGCAGCCCGCCATAATAGAACAGCGAACCAATGCCGTTGACCAGCCCGACGATCACGCAGCCAAGCAAGCCAGCGGGGTAGATATACAGATAGCGCCGAAAAAAGAGGGCGTAGATCAACCACAGTAAGCCGGCGGCGATGACGGTGCGGTATGCCGCCACCGTGAAGGGATCGGCACCTGCAAGGATCGCTTGCTTGCCAAAGATCGGCGCGACGCCTAAGAACACGGGCGTCAAGATCGCTGCGATCAATCCGCTTGAGTAGTTGGCATTGCGCCCGCTGGTCATGGACGTTTGCGGGCGCGCGGCTGCGCAACCAGTGGTAGCGTGATGTGAAAGGTCGTGCCGGGCGGATTTTCGACGCTAAAACCGGGGCTTTCCACACGGATTTGCCCGCCGTGCGCATCCACAATTCCTTTGACGATGGCTAAGCCCAGCCCGATGCCCCCGCCACGAAAAGCCGTTTTACTGGTGGAGTGGAGATCGGGGTTGCCCCCTGCGAAAAAGCGTTCAAAGAGCGTGGCACTGTCTTCGGGGGTGATGCCGATGCCGCTATCGCGCACGCTAACGCGCACGCGGTCGCCTTCGACAGTGCAGTTCAAATAAATGTTGCCGCCATCGGGCGTATATTTGATGGCGTTGCTCAATAAATTGCGCATCGACAGGAATAGTAAATCCCAATCGGCGACCAGCCGTACCGACCATTGGGATTTGGTGAAATGAACCATCAGCCGGCGCTCATTGAGCGCATTGGGATAGACGTGGATAGTGCGCTCCATCAGATCGCCGAGATTGCCCGGTCCGACAGTCAGTTCAATTTGATTGGTCATGATGCGGCTGACGGTCAAAATCTCGTCAATGATGCCTTGCATCCGCAAGATGGCTTCGTTCATGCCCTCAAACAGAATGCCGACGCTAGGGTCAACCCGCGCCAGTGATTTCAACTGGGCGTTGTCCTCCAACAGACGACTATACCCGACCACCAGCGTTAACGGCGTGCGCAGTTCGTGCGCGGTCAGTTGGATGAACACATCTTTCATACGGTCAAAACGTGCCAGTTGGTGATTCATCTTTTCGAGATCACGGATGCGTGTCTCTAGCCGCCCGACGACTTCTTGCACATATTTCGTTTGGGTGTCGTTGAGCGGTTGGCTATCCGTTGGATCGTGCCCACCAGCGAGATAAAAGGTCACTTGCTTAAGCAGATGATCAATATCAATGGGCTTGGTCAAATAACCGGTGATGCCCGCCGCGCGGGTGAGTTCTTTTTGCTCTGCCATCGTCATGGCGGTCAAGGCGACGATGGGGGTGGTTCTAAAACTGGGATCGCTGCGCAACATGGTGGTGATCTCGCGCCCGGTCAAGTCCGGCAAGTTAATGTCGGTCAGGATCAAGTCGGGGTGTTCGCGCCGCGCGACGTCAATCCCGTCGATGCCGCAGTCCGCGACGAGGACACGATAGCCGCCATATCGCAAGGTGCGTTCGACGAGCGAACGACTGGCAGGATCATCTTCGATATAGAGGATGGTTTGCTGCTTCTGCCCATTCAGCATCGTTCTGCCTTATCTTCGCTAGTAGGGACGTTAAAAATATCAGTCCAGATCGTTGACGAGGGTCTCAATGATGTCTTCACTGATGTCTGACCCTTTTTGCAGTAATAATTTGACCTGCTCGTTCAAGCGGGTGCGTTCGCGGGCGGTGAGTTCTTTGGCGCTGATGACGACAATCGGAATTGTACACAGATCGGCATCGGCTTTCAGCGTATCGATGACCTCGAAGCCATCGACATCGGGCATCATCAAATCGGTGATCACCAAATCGGGGCGCATCTGCCGCACGAGCGCGATCCCCGTCCGTCCATCATGCGCTAAGCCGACTTCAAACGCGCCGCGTGCTTCTAACATCCGTTTGATCAAACGGGCGGCGTCCACATTGTCTTCGATGACGACCACCCGCCGGACTTGCCCCTCAATTTGGCTGAGCGCTGCCGCGATCCCCTCTTGCGGAAGGTTAGGGGTATTGGTGCGCGTGGAGAGATCGACTTGACGTTGCCAGTGGTCGCCCAAGATGGTGGTTTCGACCGGCAAGGTGTGCCCCGAACAATTGATTACGACGACTTCATCGGGTTTGATGACACCCGCTTTCACCATCTTGAATAAACCCGCAAACGCCACCCCCGTCGCGGGCTCGACGGAAATGCCATCGGCGCGGGCAAGGATGCGAATCGCGTTGAACGCTTCTTCGTCGCTGGCATCGGTGAAGTTGCCGCCGTATTCCTCGACATAATCATAGAGTAGTTCGTAAGCGCGACCGGGGTTGCCCGTCGCCAAGGTGGCGATCAAGGTTTGCGGGTCGTCAATTGGGGTGGCGATGCGCTGTTTACGTTGGAAGGCATTCACCATCGGCGCGCACCCCGTCGATTGCAACATGCCGAGCTTGGGCATGGTGTCCACCAAGCCAAAATCGAACATTTCGCGGAAGCCTTTGGCGACACCGATGGGACCCATGCCGCCGCTGACGGCTTGCAAGAACCAATCGGGGCTGCGCCACTTCTCGCCCTCGTTTAGGTCGTCACCGAGTTGCTCGGCGATCTCATAAGCGATGGTCTTCATCGCTTCAATCGCCGCCACGCTCTTGATGCCGCGATCAAGGAATAACCCTTGTCGTTTGGCAAAGCGCGCTGCAAATTCTTTGGTTTGGTCATAGTTGCCGCTGATCTTGATGACTTCGGCACCATACAATGCCGCTTCGCGCATTTTATCGCCGGGGGTCAGGCTAGGGAAGAACGCCCATAGTTTGATCCCCGCCCGTGCGCCATAAGCGGCATAGGCAATGGCGACGTTGCCCGTGCTGGCGACAACGACCGCATCGACGCCGATTTCTTTCAATGCCGAGATCGCGACGGTCGCTTGACGGTCTTTGAAGCTGGCAGTCGGTCCTTGGCGCTCATCTTTGATATACAGATGCTTCAAGCCCAACATCGATGCCAGCGCTTTGGATTTGATCAAGGGGGTGCCGCCCTCGCCCAAACTGACGATATTGTCGGGGTTATAAATAGGCAGCACTTCTTGATAACGCCAAAGACCGGAACGCCGTTTGCGGAGGGTCTTCAGCCAGTTTTCAACATTGATGGCGTTTAAGTCGTAGCGCGCTTCGAGGATATTTTCGCCACAGTTTGGGCACCCTGCGACATTTTTATCGAGCGCGATGCGCGTCCCACAATTGATACATTCAAGGGCGATAGCTTTACCCAAGGTGGATTTAATTCCTATTGAGATAGTTGTTCACGCCGTCTAAGAGTTCGCGGTAGCTCTCGGTCGAAATATTCGCTTTGTAGAGAATGGCGATATTCAACAACCGTTCGCGTTCGGCACTGGTCAGGGTTTCGGCGGTCACAATCAAGATCGGTATCGTGGCCGTTTCTGGATTACCACGTAATTCTTGAACGACATCGAAGCCGTCCATTTCGGGCATTCTGAGGTCAAGGATGATTAAGTTAGGACGCCGCCGCGCGACCATGCCAATGCCTTCCATGCCGCTGCGGGCAGTGAAGACCCGGAACTGTCCATACTCGCTCAACAATTGTTGGATCAGGCGGGCATGTTCGGGTTGGTCGTCAATGATCAACACCCGCTCGACTCGGCTTTCGATTTCGGCGGCGTGAACCGCTTCGACGATTTCTTCGGGCAGGAACGGACGGCTGATGAACTTGAACACGCCCAGCGCTTGGGCACGTTCGATCTCCATACTCAACGAGACGACGATGATGGGGATATCCATTGTATCGTCGCGCTCGTGCAGCGTCTTGGCGATATCCCAGCCCGCGCCCTTGGCGAAATTGACATCCATAATGATGATCGTGGGATGCAAACCCGTCGCCATCGCTTCGGCTTCTAACGGGATCGAGGCGGCGAACACTTCAAAGCCTTCGCGCAGCAATGCCCGCCGGAATTGATCGACCATATCGGGGTTATCCTCAATGATCAAGATTTGGCGCTTTTGCGTCATGATGCGCTTGATGTCGGTGGCGGTGTCGTGTTGGTCGAAAGCCCTTTGGGCAGAGGTCGCACGTACCTGATCCAACGTGCCCGTCACCATGCGATTACTGGTGGATTTTTTGTCGAGTTGGTCGGTGCTGGGTTTCGTTTCTTCTTCAAGCTCCATGACTTGCTCGATGGGCAGCAAGAGCGAGAAGGTCGAACCGACATTGACGGTCGAGGCGACCAACATCCTGCCACCTTGCATTTCGATCAAAGATTTGGCGATGGGCAAGCCCAAGCCCGTGCCGCCTGCCGTGCGCGTCAGGGACGAGTCCACTTGGCGGAAGGCTTCAAACAATAGGGGGATGTCTTTGTCGGCGATACCGATACCGGTGTCGGTCACATCCACGCGGATCATGGTGCTGCCGGATTCAAGGTCGCGCACGGGATAAGTGCTGATATTGATCGACCCTTCGCGCGTGAATTTAGAGGCGTTGGAGACCAGATTGAGCAAGACTTGGCGCGTGCGGAACTCATCCCCAAACGCTTGGGGCATATTGGGTGCCACCTCCACCATGATATTGATAGGTTTGTCTTTGACCAACCCGATGCTGATGGAGCGAACGCCGTCGATCACCGGCTTGATGTCGAAATAATCGAACTGCATGTCCATCTTGCCAGCGGCGATCTTAGCTTGATCGAGAATGTCGTTGATCAAGTTGAGGAGGTGCAGCCCGCTGTTGTAGATGGTGGTCAAGTCTTGTTCTTGCATTTCCGTCAGATGCCCGTCGATGCCTTTGAGGATCACACGGCTGAAGCCGATGATCGAGTTGAGCGGCGTGCGCAGTTCATGGCTCATGTTCGCCAAGAAATCACTCTTCAGGCGGTCAAGTTCGCGTAGACGGTCATTTTGGGTTTGGACTTGTTCAAGCAGCAGTTGGTTTTGCACAATCGCCGATAGAGTTCCCGACAGCGTGAGCAGCAAACGCAAGGTGTTTTCGTTAAAGCTGCCCTCGCGCTCGCTTTCCATCGCGATCAAGCCGACGAGTTCCATGCCGGAGGTCAACGGCACGACGATGGCGGAACGGGCGCTAGAGACCACCGGAATATACATCGTTTCGTTGATGACATCGTTTAGGATGACGGGGCGGCGGTTGGTGGCGACACTGGCGATGATATTCTGTGCAGTATCCAAACGAATTTCGCTGATTTCCTCAATCGGTTGGTCGCTACCCGCCAGCGCGATGGGGTAGAGGATGGTGAACGGTTTTTCTTCTGCGTCAAGGTATCGTTCGGGCAGATAAACCGCCACTGACAGCGCCGTGAGCGAATCGAGCAGTTCATCCGCGATGTTGGACATGGCACTGCTGAGGTTTTCGGCGTTGGCGACGGCGGTCGTCACGTCAAACAAGAAGCTCATTTCGTTGGCGCGGCTGCGCGCCTGTTCGTACAACTGGGCGTTGTCGATGGCGTTGGCGATTTGACCCGCCAGCGTCGTCAACACGGTCACATCATCACTGTCGAAGGCATTGGGGATGTTGGATTGCACGTCTAGCGCGCCGATGACATTGCCCATCAACAGGAGCGGGATCGCCATTTCCGAACGGGTATTGGGCAGGTAAGGATTGGGACGGTGGATGACGCTGGCGTCGGCGGTATCGGCGGCGATAGTGGGACGGGCGACCGAGGTCACTTGCCCGATGACCGATTGTGAGCCTTTTTTCAGCTTGTGATTGATGCTCAACAATTGGCGTCCCGGCTCGCCCGTGCTGGCGCTCAAGATCGCCCAATCGCGTTGTTCGTCCATCAGGAAGATTTGCACATGGTCATAGCTGAAGCGCTCGCGGATGAGATCGACGAAGCGCGGCAGGAGTTCGTTGATGTCCAGTAGCGAACCGGCGATTTGACCGACTTCGGACGAGGCGATCAGTTGGCGGGCGCGGCGTTCCGCTTGTTGTAGCGACCGAGTGGCTTCCAAACGCAGGGAGGCTTGTTCGGCAAAGGAACGATAGACGCGCAAGTCGCGCTCATCATAGGTATAGGGTTCTTTAGAACCGATCACGATACAGCCAATATTGCGGGCACCGACGCGCAACGGCAGGACTGCCAACGAGCGCAGGTCAAGGCTCTGGAGACCGATTCGTTCGAGATCGTCAATCGTGTCATCGGTTTCGACATCATTTATGGTGCGCAGTGGCGACGCCAGCAAGCGCCACGCCGGATACTGATCCGACGTCAGCGAAATGCCAGCGAGGTCAACCGCATCTTCGCCGGGGGGATACCATGTCGCGACCACGCGGGCGACCGCGCCTGGGGCATCCCACGACGGGCTGAGCAGTTGGGTGATAAAGACTTGGCTGGTTTCCGGGACGATCAGGTAATCCACCACGATTTGAAGGATGCTTTCGGGCGTGCTGGCATCCCCCAGTGAACGACTGGCTTGATACAGCTTACTGGTTTCTGCCAACGACGATTCTTGACGTTCCAACAGCAAGAAGTTGTTGATAACGACGGAGGCATTGTCAGCGATGACGCTGAGATATCGGCTTTCATCTTGTTGGAAGCGATGCGGGAAGTGATAACCGAGGAACAAGCAGCCATTGACGGCATCTTGTGCTTCCAACGGCAAGATGGCGACCGCGCGGATATTGCCCATCGTCAACAAATCTTCTTCAAAGGGCGTGGGTTGGGCAAGTTCTCGCAAATCGTCAAGCAACATCGTCGGCAGTTCGTCGAGACGGTGCCTCTTCAGCAATGGTTCAAATTGTGCTGGGTCGGTATCCATCGCCTCGTTATAGATTTGCGTCAGTTTGCCATCAATGACGATGAAGGCGGCATACATGTCGGGCTTTAGGGGCATGATCGACCGTTGGAGCGCGGCGGCAATACTGCTGATCGTGCGGGCGCGGCTGATCATAGCGGTGGCGTCGTAGAGGCGTCCGGTTTCTTGCAACGCTTCGTTGGTGCTGATCATCAGGCTACGGTTGTCTAGCGCGACGCTGGCGCTTTCATTTAAGGTCAGCAGAAATTGTTCGAGTTCGGGCAGGAATTCTTCCACCCGTTCATAGAGCAGCACCAACCAACCGAGCGGCACATCGCGGCGGGCGCGCATCGGCAGCACCGCGAAGGCTTGAATATTTTGTTTGAGCAATGCCAAGCGCACCGCGTCATCGAGCATGACATCATCGGAGACATCGCGCACGAATTGGATAGTGTCGGGGTTGAGCAGATCATCGGGCAAATCCCATGTGGTGACGGTGCCAGACATCGACCGCGCAATGCGCACGCCGTAATCGTCCGCATCCAGCATCACGATCAGGGCATTGTCCGGTTGTTGTTCGCGCAATTGCTTCATCACTTCGTCCAACACATCTTCCATCGTGTCGGCTTCGGCAAGCGCGCGGGCGGTGTCGTACAACGCCACCGTTTCGCGCAGGTTGGTTTCCAACTGCCGTTCCAAACTGCGCAGGTTGCTGATGTTTTCAAACGAGGTGATGATCGCTGTCATCTTGCCGTCCATGTCGTACAGGGGGGCGGCGTTGATGAGCAAGTCGGTTTCGACCCCATCGTCCGACAGCAATGAGATATCATCGCTGAAGGCAGTTTCGCCCGATTCTTGCACCCGTCGGAAGGGCAGTTCTGCTTCGGGATACGGCAGGTTGGTGCCGCTGCGCAGGATGTGATACTGGTTGGCGTCGAAGGCATCGCCCGTCGTGATCGACTGACCTAACAGGGCGAAGGCTTGCTGATTGTATTGAATGACGCGAAACGTGCCCGCTTCTAACACCAACACCCCAGCGGGCAAGGTGTTCAACACCGTGCTGATGCGTTCGCGTTCGGTTTCGGCATCGTTGAAGAGGCGTCGGTTTTCGACCGCGACGGCGATTTGGGCGGCAAGCGTGGCGATCAACTGCTCATCGTTGTCGTCCAAGTCCTCGCCCTCTAGCGACCGCCCGACCATAACCGTGCCGATCAAACGACCGCCCAAATGCACTGGTGTGACGAGGTGCTTGCCGAAGAAATTCCAGACGGCAGGGGGCGAATCCACCAACGTGGGGAAGGCAGAAGGCGTGTTGACCAGCAACGTGCGGTTTTGGGTGAAGGCGATGGTGATAGGCGTGTTGTCCGTCGCCAACGCATACGCTTCGGGACGTTCACTCCCGCTTTGGGTGACCCCCGGCATCCGTTGGGCAACCTTGTCGAGATGAGTCTGATCGCTGTTGATGAGGGTGAGCAACCAGCGATCATAATTGGCGGGTTGTGCCACGCGGATAAAGACCTCGCTGATACTATCGGCAAAATCGCCGCCGATGCTCGCCGCCAACTGACCGGCTTGTGCCAGCGCCAGCGCGCGTTGGGCTTGTTGTTGCGCAAGGCGGAAGGATTCGATACTTTCGCTGGCGATAGCGATTTGGTCGGTGATGGCTTGGATGAAATTGGCGAACGGCTCATCGAAGGTATTGGCTTGTTCGCTTTCGATCACCAACGCGCCGTAAAATTGTTGGCGGGTTTGAATGGCGGTGACGATTAAGCCGCGCGTGTTGTTGCGCGCGCACCATGTGCCTATGGCTTCCCATTCGCGGGGATCGGTTTGGATATCGCTAAATAGGGCGACGCCATCCTCTTCCTGCAAAAGGGCGGCAATGGGGGCACTAGCGCGGGTGATGCGTGTGAGTGGCGGCTCCGCAGGGATGAGCGCAGAGGGGTTGGTGTGCGAGAACACGACATCCAGATAGGTGGCATTGGCGCTATGCTCAGGGCTAAATAAGACCATGATACGCGCCACTGAGGGCATCGCCCCGATGACCACGATGGTGGCAGCATTGGACACATCATTCAAGTTGCTGGCGCTGGTGATGGCGCGGCTGGCGGCATAGAGACGGCGGGTTTCTTCCAATGCCCGTTCGGTTTGTTCTAACAGGCGGCGGTTTTGCAACACGGTACTCATTTGCCCCGTGAGCGCGCGATAGACTTCGATTTCATCATCGCTTAGATAGCGCGTTTCGTTGCCCAAAATGAAGAACAGGGCGATGGGATGATTGGCGCTAAACAACGGCAGCACAGTTGCATATTTATTGCCCCGCGCCCGCAGGTATTGGGCGAAACCACTGTGGCTATCGGAACTGGTGTCAAGATTCTGTACCCGCAGCGGATCGCGACGACGCAGGGGCGAGTCTAGCGGGACGGGCAGTGTCCAAACCTCATTGCTTTCGATGATGGCGCTGTTTAATGAACGCGCCACCATGCGGATGGCAGTGGGCCAGCCCGTGCTATCCATCGCCCCGAAGAATGCGCCCAGCTCAAAATCGAGACCGGGTTCACCGGCGGTATTGATGGCGGCGCGCACGAGTTCGGGCAAGCTTTGCGACATGTTGATGATGCGGCTAGCGGTATAGAGACGATCAATTTCTGACAACGTGACTTGATTTTGCTGGAGCAGCATACGCGCATCAATGGCGACACCAGCTTGGTCGATGAGCGCGCTATAGATACGGCGTTCGCGTTCGGTGAAGATGCGCGTGGTGGGGAATTCCATCATCATGATGCCGCGCCAAGTCGTGCGGACACTGAAGGGGATAAAGACCATCGCCCGTGCCTTGGCACTGCTGATTAACGCCAAGAACACTTCGTCAAGGCGTGGGTCAGTTTCCGTATCGCTGATCAAGACGACATCGGTCGCGTTCATGCCGGCGAGGATCTCATGTTGAGCGATCTGCAACTCCAAGCCATTCAAAATAACTTCGCGCTGGATGTTGGTTTCGCTCTTCCAATCCGCCGAAAATTCCATGAAGGCGGGTTTTTGGTCGGCGGCGTATTCGTCGAAAATGCCGATCTGTCCCGCGACGGCATCGGGCATCACCGCGATCACGATGGCTTGGATGATGTCTTCGAGCGAGGTCGCTTCGTTCAGATAACGGCTCAGTTGATAGAGCGTGAACGTCTCCGACAGGGAAGATTGCGTTTCTTCAAAGAGGCGGGCGTTTTCGATGGCGACCGCCACGCGATCCGCAACTGCGTTCATCAACGACATGTCGGCTTCGGTGAAGCTGTTGCCGTCGCCGGGGGCGGCGTCTAGGTTGCCGACGATTTCACCACGAATACGAATGGGGACGCTGGTGGATTCCGCAGAGTCGAGCGCGGTGGTGCCGGGGGTGACATTCAAGAGATCATAGCTGTAGGCGGCAGAGGTCGGGATCAGGCTGGCGGTTTCTTCCCACGCCGTCCGGGTGAGCTGCCGGTTGAGGGTGTCGATTTGTTGGAAACGCTCTTGGGATTGAATCAGCAAGCGCACATTTTGAATGGCGACGGCAATTTGATCGGCGATCATCTGAAAGACGCGGACTTCTTCGGGCTGGAAGGCGTTCATGGTGGTGCTTTGGATGTCCAACGCGCCAATGACGCTATCGCCCAATTGCAAGGGCACCGCCATTTCGGCGCGGGTATCCGGCAGCAATGGGTTGACGCGGTGCGGGATGTTCGGATCGACATTAAAGACATCGTTGACCACCAGCGCACGATTGCTGGCAGTCACCCGCCCGATGACCGAGTCGGAACCGACGGCGAGTTTATGCCCCCTTTCCAAAAGTTGTTGTCCGCGTGTGCCATAACTATAGACCAAGACGGCGTTCACACCGGCATCATCAAGTAAGAACACTTGGGCGTGATAAAACCCGTATTCCTCACAGATTTGGCGAATAGCGCGGTTGAGCAGATCATCAATGTCGTAAAGCGTCGCGGTTTCGCGGCTGACGCGGGCGGCGACATCAATATTGCGCGTGAAGCGCACCTGCTGTTTTTCCAACTCTTGCTGAAGTTGGGTGACTCGTTCGGAAAGCATCTGAAAGGCTTTGGCGAGTTCAGACACATCTTGACTGCTGTCCGTCATCCGCGCCGGGTCGATCCCCGTTTCTGCACGGGGTGGAGTCATCAAGGTGGAGTCGGGACGGATGATTCGCAATTCGCCCGTCGCAAGGGTGGCTCTGGGGTTCATGTTGGTTTCGCGCACCAATTGCATGGCGGCACCGTGAATCGTTGTCAACGGCTCAAGAGTGCGGCGTAATATGATGCTTACGAACAAAATCAGGATGACACCGGGCAGAAAGGCGGAGACAAAGATGACCACTTGTTGAATGAGGGTGTTGTTGAGCGCAAAACCTTCATTGTCCACAGCCAAAGCCACCCAATTGAGGGAGGCGTCACTGCTGAGCGGGAGCGCATAACTGGAGACGATCAAGTTATTGACGAATTCGCCATTGCGATTCCGCGCTAAATCATCGGTCAATTCGGGTAGCCGCGTGCTGAGCGTCAGCGGTGCATCATTGAATAGCGCGCTGATATAGTCGGTTTCAGGGGCGTCGGTATCATAGAGCAGATTGCCCTCGGCATCGACGATCAAGACCCGTCGTCCGGCTTCTTGTGCTTGCAACGAATCGGCACTGACGCGCAAGGCACGTAAGAGGGCAGTCGCACGGACATCAATTTGGACGACGCCCGCGATTTGAAAGACGGTGCTTTCGGTCGATACCGGCGAGGCGGAGCGTAAAATCGGGATTTGTCGTTCGGCGAAGGCGATGCCGCTGGAACGGCGGAAGATGATACCGTCCACGAGGGTTTGCCCCGGCAAGATGTTCACCGTTTCACTCAGGAAAGGATCGCTGGCTTGTTCGTTCAAGCGCAAGGTGCGGTTCACTTCAACAATGGAGTCGGCATTGGTGTTCGCTTCTGACCAAATCGCCCCATTGAAGGTGACATAGCGCACCGTCAGAAAATCCGCCAGATTGTTTTCGATCAATTCTGCGAAATCGGACAACATTTCCGTTTGATTGTCATCAAACGTGCCTGAGGTCGAGGTGGTGATGAGGGTGTCGCGCGCAAAGGCGCGCACAGCGCGGCTCTCGGCTAAGCTCAAGACTTCGCTTTGAATGTCGGCAAGTTCCTCATTCACGACTGCAAAGGAACTGACCAATTGCAAATTTTGTGACTTTACGAGTTCGCTGCGCCCGTTATTGCGGACAACGATCACCGCCACCACCGCTACGCAGAACGAAACGAAGAGGATGAATGGAATTACGAGTCGCATCGTGCGACGATAGATTGTGCCAGCGCCTGACCTTTGCATCGTCTAGTGCCTACCTCGTCTTAAAGGTTCACGGTTCACAAGCATGACGTTTTTCATACGGATGAGTCTATTATATCGTTATCGACGCTGGCGTGCTGATTGATTTTGTCCGCCGCGCTCCCATTCAAAAGCAGGGGTTCCGTTTTGCCAGCGGGTTTGGGCAAGGCTGCGGCATTCAGCCGAATGTTCACTTGCGGTGCGCGTAGGGCTGTCCCGACTTCGCGGACAGCGGTCTGCAAAATTTCATTGATGTTGGTTTGTGCCGTCAGCTTGGCGACAATGCTATTGACCACCCGTTCACGCTCGGCAGTCCGTTGGCTTTCTTGGAACAAGCGCGCGTTGTCGAGGCTGATGGCAAGACGACTGGCGAGTTCACGGGCTAGTTCGATCTTGTCATCGGTGAGGGTGTTGGTGGGCACTTCCCATTCGACCACCCCTAGCACTTGCCCACGGAGTGTGATCGGTAGGGCAACGGGGGTCGTTTGATAGACAGTAGGCTTGCCGATGGTCAGTTCGCCACTGCGGAGCGCCGCTTGTTTAAGGGCGCTGGTGTTGGTTTGGCTGGGTAAACCGGCGTCTCGGCTAATCTCGTTCGCTCGACGTTCGCGCATGAAGTCTTGCCATGCCCGTAAGGTCGCCTGACGGTTGCGATCTTCGATGTCCTCAAGACGGCGCGTCACTTCCTCAAACAGGCGCGCATTCTGAATCGCGACGGCGATTTGATCCGCCATAATTTGGAGGACAGTGACGATCTCGTCATTGAAGGCATCCGCTTCTTTACTTTGGACATCCAACGCGCCGATGATAATTTCGCCGATGCGGAGCGGGATCGCGAGTTCGGCACGGGTATCGGGCAAAAATTCGTTGCGGCGATGCACTTGGCTGAGGGCGGTATCACGGGCGAGAACCATCTGCCCCTGTGCGGTGACTTGCCCGATCATGCTGACGCTACCGACGCCCAGACGATGCCCACGTTGCAGCAGTTCGTTGCCGACCGTGCCGGTGCTGGCGCGCAGCAGAGCGTTATTGCCGTCGGCATCGATCAAGAAAATTTGCGCATGATAGATGGACGGGAAGCGGTCAATGATGAGGTTCACCACCGAGTCCATCAAGCGTCCTAAATCGCGCTGGGTGGCGGCAAAACGGCTGACCTCTTGAGTTGCTTCAATGTCGCGGGTGCGGGTGGTGATATTTGCCTGTAACTCTTGAATTTGCCCGCGTATCTGTTCGCGCATGGTTTCGAGGCTGGTTGCCAACTCGCCGATCTCGTCCCCGCGTTGCGTGCCCTCGATTTTGGTGGTCGTATCGCCATAGGCGATTCCCAAGATGTTTTGGCGCAACCGATTGAGTGGGGGGATGATGATTTGTGAAAAGATCAGCGTGCCGATGATGACGACCCCGAGTCCGCCCACAAAAATCGCGAACCGACGCGGCAGCAAAACATTGTTGGTGCCGGCAGTGATGATCTCGACATCGGATTGCACGACATAACCGAGCGGTGTCCCGCGAATAGGGGCATAGTAGCCGAGGTACTCGATGCCATCATCGGCGGTGTACAGGGCGCTGCCTTCTTGCCCATCAAGCGCACGGTCGGCGGCGATGGAACGCGCCCCTTGAATGACATTCGGACGCACGCCTAAAGGCGAAATCAGCACATCATTAAGCGTGACCAAAAATGAATTGGTGGGGGTAATGCCCTCTTCGAGGGGCAACAGGTCATCCAAGAAAATTTGACTATTGTTCAAGCGCCCGACGAGATACCCAATTGCCGAGCCATCACGCCAGCGAAGTACCTGAATGACTTCGACAATGGGGATAAAGTTGACTTGGGATACCGCGACCGCCCGTTGCTCACCCCGTTCCGCAGCGTTGCTGGCGGTGATAAACGAAGGGGCGCGTGCGCCGGAGGGGTCGCCGGTCAGCGGTCGCGAGCGAGTGGCTTGCGAAATTGAGCGTCCATTGGTGTCCAGCAAGCGCACACTTTCAAAGGGCGACGCCGGCAGGATGAGCAAGTCATTGCGCAGGATATCGGCGAAATCTGCCGACGATAGGCGTTGAAAATCCAAAGAGTCGCCGATGCGGAGTTGACTGAGCAATAGACCCAACATGCTGTTGCTTTGGACGATGCTAAAGTCTTCCAACACATCACGCGCATTGTTGACGCTGCTGCTGATGACGGTCGATTGTCGTCTGCCTAACTCCGCCAATAACTGGCGGCTGTTATCGAGCCGCAGTTCGTTGAGCGTCAGCGTGGTGATAAACAGCACGGCTGCAAAAATAACAAGGATCATCAGGAGAAAGACGATAAAAAATTTGACGGTCAAGGACCATGATGTGGGATTGAAGATGGTGCCGCGATGGTTCATGACTGCCCCCCTCGCTCAGCCTGATCTTGGAAGATGTGTTCTGGTTGCAGCGAGACCCGGGTGTGGGTGGCACCCAAGGCCTCATTAAACGCATCAGCGGCAAGCGCCAACACTTGCTCGATGTCGGTCGCCGATAACAATAGACCGCCAATTTCACTGGCTTTACGTTCCCGTTGTGCCTGAGACTGGCTCTGTTCAAACAAACGATTGTTTTCCAAGGCGATCCCCAAACGTTGCGAGACAGTTTTGACCATTTCTAACTCGTTACTGCCGATGCTACGGTTGAGCGGGATGGTGAAGTTCATCGCGCCTAGCATTTGATTGCGATAGGTAATCGGGGCGCTGACAATTTGCTTCTCCTGCTGTCGTTCGATATAGACATCCCCACGTTCGAGCGTTGCGCGGATGACCGGCGGCAGGTCGTTGGCGGCGATCATGCCCTGCCCCAGCGCGCCTTCTTGGTTCATATCGTACCCAAAGCCCGTGACACCCAAGGCGCGCAAATAGCGATCCCAGCCGGAGGTCGCCGAGCCTTCGGTGCGGCGTTGCAGTTCGCTCAACTGACTCCGCAAGCGATTGGTGGCGGATTCCTGCTCGTGGAAGTCGGCTTCGAGCGCCCGCACCCGCCGCAATTGCCACAAAGTGCGACTGAGCTGTGCCACCAAGCCTTCTAAGACCGCAATATGATCGGCATCAATGGGGATGACCCCGCGCGATTGGACATCAAAGACGCCAAAACGAACGCCTTCATACATCATGGCAATGCTTAGGCTCATTTGCGCCGGACTGATGAAGTGCTCTTGCGAACGCATATCGCGCGCGGTCAAGCGGATGGTCGTCCCCACGCGCAGGACATTATCCACCACCAAATTAGGGGGGATTTCGACGCTCGTTAAGCGGCTGGCAGTCCCTAGCGCGGTATCAGCAACCAGCGGGCTGTTGGCGCTAAGGGTGAGCCGATAACGACGGGCAAATTGCTGCCGCTCCTCTTTCAAAAACACTTGTACGATATCGTAGCGCAGCGGGTCTTGCGCAAGACTTAGGGCGGTTTCGATGGCATCTTCATCGCGCACAAAGGGCATGGTCGTCATGCTGTTCAATGCCTGCCAATGGCGCGCCGTTCGGCTGGCGTCGGCGGCAACTCGTTCGGGGGTGCCGTTGAAGGCAAACAAGAACAAGGCGACCAATAAGACCATACCCGTCAGCAGGATGAACTCAAACAGCGTGCCGTCAGCAGGGATGAAACGCACAAAATCGGTGTAGTTGGTTTGATTGAGGCTGGTCATGATCATGCTGAGGACGCAGATCACCGTGACGATCAACAAACCACGCCGATTGAGCAAGACGCCGGCTGCCACCAACGCCAACAGGGGCGTCAATTGCAGCACATCCAAATAGGTGAACAACCCGACCGGCACGTTCAACGCCAGCAAGCTGGCGACAAACAGCCATGAGGCGATCACCCACTGTCCACGTTGCAGCGTGAGGAAGATAAAGAGCAGGGGGGCTGGCACCAGTGTCATTGAGATCATGATCCACCCCGTACTTGGGATGGCACCAGACTGCACCAATGGGAGAACCGAGAAGAAATACAACATCGCCCAGATGGGCACCGCAAACCAGGTGATGGTCAATAATGCCCGCGCGCGCTGCCGTTCAATGGCATTGGTGTAATCAAATTGCAATTTGAACAGCGGGTTGGTGATGCGACTGATCATGGCTTGCCCTTTCCGTTCTGATTGCCAGCCCCGTTGCCAGCAGGAGCGATAGCATCAGGATTGCTCAAGCGAATCGAGGCGCGTTCGGCACCGAGCAAGTCCCCAAGTTCTGATAGGGTGATGCGCAGTAATTCATCAATAGTCGTCACCGATTGGAATTGAGTGGCGATGTTGTTGACCTGTTGTTCGCGTTGGGCACCGCGTTGCGTCTCTTGATAGAGCCGCGTGTTTTCGAGCGCCAAACCGAAGCGTTCACTCACAGTTTGGGCGATGTCGGCAGCTTCGATGATCGAGGCGTTTTGCTCCAGCTCAAACTCCATCGCGCCGATCACCTGTCCGCGTACCCGAATCGGGATGGCGATAGTGTTGTTGTCGAGTTCGCGTTTTTGGATCGTCGCATTCTTTTGGACGGCATCGCGCAGGGTGGGCGTCCAATTTTGATTGCGCTCAATGACATTGGTCTTGAAGTTGATGTCCACGCTGGAGGTGTCATTTTGTTTGTTCAAGAATTGTGTCCACGATTGTTCCGTCATTTGCCGATTGAGGCGCTCGATTTCGCGCATGGCACCACGCATTTGATCGATCAGTCGTTGGTTTTCGCGCAGGCGACTTTCGGTTTGCTCAAACAGGCGCGCGTTGCTGATGGCAACCGCGATGTTATCCGCCAACGATTGAAAGATCGGCAGGTCTTCGGTGGTGAAGGCGGTGATGTCGCGGCTTTGCAAGTCCAACGCACCGATCACTTGGGTGCCGATGATCAATGGAAAGGCGGCTTCGACCATCGTTTCGGGCAGCAACTCGTTGCGGCGATGAATAGTGTCCGAGGAACCGGCGCGGGCGATGATGGAGGTGGCGTTGGAGGTCACTTGCCCGATCACGCTGACGCTACCGACGGCGAGATTATGCCCACGTCCGATCAAAAGCGCGCCTACTTCCCCCGTGCTGGCGACCAAGCGGGCACTGTTGATGCTGGGGTCGATCAAGAAGATTTGTGCGTGATAAATCTCGACATAGCGCTCACGGATTTCATCAACGGTATTGCTAAGCAGTTCGGTCAACTCTTTTTGGTTGGCGATGTTGCGCGCGATGTCGGTGGTGATAGTCGCCAAGCGCAACCGATCTTCACCGGCTTTCAGCAACGTTTCTTCTTGGCGCAGGCTCAAATTGCGCACGAACAAGTAAAAAGTAAAGGCACCGCCGACCAGATAAAAAATGACCACGATGGCATCGCTGACCGGCTGCACGATGATGGTTCCTTCGACGCGGCGGCTGTAGCCCCAAAGCAGCATGGGCAGCGCCAAGAGGAGTCCGATCAGGGTACCATTTTTAGTAAAGAGGCTGGCGCTCAACAAGACGAGCATCAATAGCGAGAGTGTGCTGCTGGATTGTTGAAAACCATCGCGCACTGCCAAAATGACGTTGCTGCCCATCCAAGTCGCGATGAAGACCATGCTCGCCGCGCGCATATTGCCCATGCGCAGCAAAATCAAGGTAGTGCTGCCGCCCACAATGATGCTGGCAATGGAGATAATCTTGAAGGGTTCGGTCAGCGATGGTTCCACAAACACGAGGAAGCCGAGGAACAAGATCGCAATGAGTAAAACGGTGATATAGACGAAGCGAGCGCGATTGCGGTCAAAAGTGGTTTTGAAGGTCTCGCTTAGAAAGAGGCGGTCCAGCACATACATTAGGGCACCTCCTGACCGGACGATGAATCAGCAAGGGCTTCGGGAGTCAGCAATCGGATTCGCCCTTGCCGTGCGCCCAACGCCTTGCCCAGTTCGTTGACAGCGATATTGACTAGTTCATCGACATCGGAGAATTGTTGGAAGCGTGAAGTCACTTCATTGACGAGCGCCTCGCTACGGGCGACGCGCTGGCTGCGGGCATAGGTCGCGCTGTTGTCCAGCGCCACTGCCAATTGATTCGCTACTTGCAGGAAAATTGCTTTTTCGGTATCGCCATAGGTATGCGTTTGGGTGCTGCCGACCGTGATGGTGCCAATGCGCCGTTCGCGCGTGCGTAAAGGGGCGATGATGGCAGAGCCAGTCAAGGCGTCGCCCATTTTGCTGGGGGCATTGCGGGCGTCGTTGATCATCAAGACCGTGCCGCTTGACCAGACTTGCCCAGCATAGGTGTCGTTGATCGCAATCAAGGTGCCGCGTTGCACGTCGATGGTGGCTTGCCCTTCTTGGTAACGCCCGATGACCCGCAATAAGCCGGTGTTTTCATCATACAGCGTGATGGTGAGGGTATCGGTGGGGACGATATCCACCCCGATACCCATCATCACGCGCAAGATCGGTTCGATTTCCAGCGAGGTTTGCAGCGATTGGCTGAGCGCCGATAACCGTTGCGTTTGCTCGGCACGCGCTTGGGCATCATTGAGCAAGCGGATATTTTGGAGACCAATCGCCACTTGGGCGATCATGGTGCGGGCGATGTCGATCACTTCGGGGCTGAAGGTGCGTCCAGTTTCGTACATATCGAAACCCACTGACCCGATGAACTTGCCGTAAACGTATAAAGGCAGGATCATGACGGCTTTCACACCGATCCCAATGAGGAGCGTCCGTACTTCGGGCAGGATCAAGGTGTCATTTTCGACATCCTGCACAATCATGGGTTTGGAGGGGTCATCCAACAAGGCGGTGATCAGCGGGTTTTGGCGCATATTAAAACTAGACCCGCGTGCGTTGCGATCTGGGGCTTCACTGATGACCACGCCGGTTTGACCATCGGGTTGGATCAAAACGACGCCCACATGGTCGATATTTAAGCCTTCGTGCATTTCGCTCGTCACCGTATCGAGGAGCTGTTGCTCGTCGGTAAAGCTGCTGATGCTGCTGGCGATCCGATTGATTAATTCTAGCGAGCGCACCTGCCGCACAAGCTGGACAGCGCTGGTTTGGGCTTCGCGCAGGAGTCGTTGGTTTTGCAGCACGATGTTAAATTGATCGGCGATGGCGTTGAACAAGCGGCGCGTTTGGTCGTCGAAGGCGCGCGGTTCACGATACATGACGACGATCACATCGGCGCTGCGTGCGGGTTCGCGCGTGATGAGGGCGATATAGCTTTTGGCTTGGTCGCGCAAGAGCGCATACAGGAGCGACGTTGTGTCTGCGGCGATGTTCTCAACGAATACCACTTCGCTCGGAGACCCGTTCAGCAAATGGGAAGCGGGCAAACCGGTCAACGGGATGTTGACGACTTGTTCACGCTTGTTGGAAATGACATGTTGCACAAAGGCTTGATCGCCGCTGGGGGTGCGATTGACGACGATATGGGTGATGGTATTGGCGTCAATGGCGATGGTCTCCGCGACGGCGCGCAGCAATTCCAGCGGGTCTTGGGCGGCGAGTAGTGCTCGGTTGATGTCGTAGAGCGTTTGGACTTCTTCCAACGAGCTTTTGGTCGTGCGCAGAAGCGCGCGGTTTTCAAAGACGACGGCGATTTGATCGGCGAGATTGCGCATGGCGCGCAAAATTTGAGGTGGGGTTTGCACGGGGGTGGGGTTGGTGAAGGTGATGACGCCCGTCAGCACTTGCGAGACTACCATCGGAATCACAAGGATCGAGTGAATGCCTTGTGATTCGAGGGTGACGCGCTCACCTGGCATCAGGAAGGGTTCACTCTCCAGCTCGGGCGCATACAAATATTCCAGCGCCGCCAAACTGTCATAGGCGGGGTAGTGGTCAAGGGGCTGAATTTCGTCTTCGGCGACGACGCTGTTGCCATTGCGACGGGCAACGATGCGCACCAAATCAGGGGCGTTGGCTTCGATTAGCCCCAAATGAGCATCTTGATAATGTTGCCCACCAAACACGACGATTGCCGACAGAATCTCCGCTGCCTGAGACGCGCCGTAAATCGTGCTTGCCGCTTGGTATTGGGCTTCGGCAAGGCGAGAGCTTGTTTGCGAGTCGTGGGCATCGGTCATCATATTACTTCCATTCCCACACTTCTTCACCATTTAAGAGCCGTTTGATCTGGCTGGGGAAGCGGTCAGGATCAAGCGGTTTCCCTAAAAAGCCGTTAAACCCTGCTTTACGAGCGCGGCGCATTTGCTCTTCGCTGGCTTCGGCTGTCACTGCACACACCGTCGTATTTTTTAAACGGGCGTTGGTGCGCAGTTTTTGAAGGGCTTGATAGCCATCTTCATAGGGCAGTCGAATATCCATCAAGATTAAATCGACTCTGGGGAGCGTATCGGCAAATTGGACAACTTGCCAACCCGAAGTTTTCCATTCACAACGCTGCACGCCCATAAACGCCAGCATTCGGGCGACCAGTACAAAATTAGGCACATTATCCTCAACGACTAAGACATGCGCTTCGCTCGGCTCAATCGGGGTCTGTCGGTTGGTGTTGCTTTGTGCGTCGCTCATGCCCGCTCCTGATGTAGTTCAAGACTTCGTCGGGAAATTTATCAATATCAATAGGTTTGGGGATATAACCGTCGCATCCCGCTGCGAGGCTTCGTTCTTTATCCCCTTTCATTACATTGGCTGTCAGTGCGATGATGGGCACGTTATCTAAGTCGGGGATAGCGCGCATAAGCCGTGTTGCCGTTAAGCCATCCATTTCGGGCATACTCAAGTCCATCAGAATGATGTCAGGTGGCTCTAACTGAGCGAATTCGATCCCTTTGCGCGCGGATTCTGCTTCTTTCAGCGTGAACAGCCCAACGGAGAAAGACAAGATACGTCGGACCAACATCCTATTTTCAGGATTATCTTCAATATACAGAACGCGATACACCGCACTTCTCCATCATGATTGACTTTCCGACCCCATTTATGAGTGTGATGATTCATCAGTGTCATGAGGTGGGTTGACTATACCCTAGTTTAACACGATGAGTTCATTTTCCAACGCAACAATTATCTTGAAGATAAATGGGATAAGTGCCACGGGTATGACCTCACATTAGGTTGAGGTACCCAAATTATAACCGCGAATCATGGTTAGCGCATCCCTGCAAGCTTACAAAATTGCAACCACCTGTAATTTTTAGAGCCTATTTTGGGGGAGCTTGCTTGTGGATAGTGAGTCGGGATCGATGCCGCTGTCTTCGCGCGCTTCCAGAGCTATGGGATGCAACGCCATGATGAAGTTGTACTGCTTGGTTTCTGGGGTGGTTTCGACGGGGCGGGCGTTGAATTCTAGGATGAGTTCTTTGAGGCGTAGTTGGAACTCGGTTGCCATCTCCTCCGGTAACGAGAATACACTCCGCAGGATCACGAGGGCGTCGGGGTGGGTCCGGCGGTCCGGGCGAGATCACCATGCCCAGCGCGGGCTTTATCGCGCCGCTATTTCAAAATATTGTGGCAGGGCGCACGCTGATCATGTTTGATCAGCGCGGGGTCGGTCGTAGTGAACCGGCGTTGTCCTGTCCCGAATGGGTGACGGCACAGATCGGCTTGCTGGAAGGAGATCCGTCGCCAGAAACAACGTTGCGTCGCAATAATGAGGCGTTGATCGCTTGTGGTGACACTCTGCGACCGCTGAAGCGGGGAGGCTTGCGGCGGGCTAAAGCCCTAACCCGGTCAGCGGTTAGCCGCCGCAGGGATCACCCTAAGCGCTTATAATTCGGTCGAAAACGCGGCGGATGTGGCGGATATCATCCGCGCCTATGGCTATGCCCAAGCGGATGTATTCGGCATTTCCTATGGGGCGCTGTTGGCGCAACACATCATGCGGGATCATGCCGACGTGGTGCGCGCGGTCGTGATCGACTCGGTTTTGCCAATGGATGCCAGTTTAAGCGTGAGCGGGGCGGATATGGCAGTGAGCGCGATTGAGCGCTTATTGGCAGGTGTGTACGGCTCAACCGGCGTGCGCGGCGGCATACCCTTTAACCACCAGTCGCGACCGCGCAACCTATTATGACGGGTTGTTCTTGCCGGCTGTGGACGCGCTCCAAGACGCGCGCTAGGCGTCGTCTGACACACCATCACGACGCTAGCGGCAGTTGGATCGAGATGATCGTGCCTTGATTGAGACGGCTGGCGGCGTGAATTGCGCCGCCATGCGCTTCGACAATCGAGCGCGCAATCGCCAGCCCTAACCCCGATTGTCCGATGGTGGGCGCACTGCGGGAGTCATCGGCGCGGTAGAAGCGTTCAAAAATGAAGGGCAATTTGTCAGCGGCAATGCCAACGCCATCATCTTCGACCGTGATTTGCACCATCGTGGGATGGCTGGAGGCGCGCAAGGTGATGTTCCCTTTGGCATAGCGCAGGGCGTTGGTGACCAGATTCGCCAAGACTTGGGTCATGCGTTCGCGGTCAATGTGCGCCGAAGGGATCGGCGTAAGGGGGATATCAAGGGCAAGGGCGATGCCTTTTTCGGCGGCTGCTGGGTCGAAAGCGGCTTTGACCTGTTCGAGCAGGTCGCGCGCATCCACTGCCGAACGCATCAAGGGCAGTTCGCCCGCGTCTGCCAACGACAGCGTGCGCAGGTCATCGATCAGGCGTTGCAGTTGGATCGCTTCGCTATACATGGTCTCGAAGCGGGGGAGCGTGGGCTTCAGCGTGCCATCGCGCATCCCTTCGAGATAACCCGTGATCACCGTGAGCGGGGTGCGCAGGTCGTGGGCGATGTCGGCGGTCATTTGGCGGCGCAGGTGGTTGGCGCGGGCGATTTGGGCGCTCATATCGTTGAAGGCGGTCGCCAACGCGCCTAACTCATCGCGCGTGCGCACGGTGACGCGCTGTTCGAGCGCGCCTTGCTTCATGGCAGTGACGGCGGAGGTCAGTTCGCGCAAGGGGCGGAGGAAGGTTCTGCTGAGCAATAGCCCGACGAGTGCCGACACCAAGACCGCGCCTATCACGCCGCCAACGAGAGCGCGGTTGGTTTGGCTGACATACACTTGTTCGCGCACATCCAGCACGGGCGCACCCCCCACTGAAACCAAACGGGCGATGACGACGTTATCGACCACGATGTCGGTGGCGCTGGTGATGCGGCGTTCGGGAACGAGGTCGCCGGTTTCAAAGCTCGCGGCTTTAAAGATTGCCTGCCCGTCGGTGTCCACCAAGATAAACGGAAAACCCTCGGCGTTTAGGTCAACGAGGGGCGGATTGCCGCCATTGTTATTTTCCCAACCACCCTCACCTCCTTGCCCTCGTCCGCCCCCGCGCCGATTTGGACCCTTGCCGCCCTGATTGCCGTCTTGGTTGATGACGCTTTCAATGCCTTCCCACGAGCCATTGAGGGCATAGAAATTCGTGGCGAAAACGGCGATCCGCTCTTGGGATTGTTCCAAGATCAGGCGGTCGAACTCCCGCAGCGTGGTGACGTTGACGATCACGCCGACGAGGATGATCCCCATAACGCTGGTGAGGATGAGGGTGGCGATCCATTTGAAGCGGAGCGAAAGCGCAACGCGAACGGGCAAACGCATAGTGGGTGATTTTCTGCGCGGGGGACGCGCGCTTATTCGGAAGCGAAACGATAGCCGATGCCAAAGACGGTCTGAATATAGCGCGGATCGGCGGGGTCGGTTTCCAACTTGGCGCGCAGGTTGCGGATATGCACATCAATGGTGCGTTCCGACCCGTCGAGGCTGTCGCCTTTGAGCGCTTCTAGGAGGTCGAGCCGCGAATAAACACGTCCCGGCGATTCCATCAAGAACCGTAGGAGGGAGAATTCCGACGGTGTGAGGTCGATGCGCCGGTCTTCGGCGGTGATGATGCGCGTTTCGGGGTTGAGGACGACCGGTCCCGACCGCAGAACGGCTTCGACGGGGGCGTCAGTCGCGGTTTTTTCGGAACGGCGCAAGACGGCACGGATGCGCGCCACCAATTCCGCCATGCCAAAGGGCTTGGTGACATAATCATCAGCGCCGAGTTCCAGCCCGATCACTTTGTCGGTTTCTTCGAGCTTAGCGGTTAAGAGGATGATCGGCGTGGCGCGCTCTTTGCGATAGACACGGATGAAATCGTAGCCGTCCATTTCGGGCATCATGATGTCGAGCAAGATGAGATCGGGGGTTTCGCGACGGGCGACGAACAGTGCCTCGCGCCCATTGGACGCCGTGACGACGCGGTAATTGTTCTCGCTCAGATAATCGCGCAGCAAGATTTGCATGGACAGTTTGTCATCAACGACGAGCAGGGTTTTCATGAGGTTGGGAACGTGCCTTCAGTTTGCCAAATGAATCTTATTATAACGGGCAGATGTTCAAAAGTAATTTAGAACCGCGTCGCCTATACGCCGCTCTGCTCAGTCCTTTGATGTTTTTACCGAGGTTTTTATAACCCCGATCACTCGTGATCGGGGTCGCCGTGCGGTGCAGTGATCATAAAGCCGTTGCCGTCGCCCATCATCGAATGGGTTTGCGCGTCAAAGAAGCGTTGCCCGTACACTTCCGGCGCGTTCGCCGCGCACAACGTCCCAAATTTCGGTTGGGCATAGGCAAGGTGGGTGGTGCCACGCGCCAAAATATGATGGGCGTTGGCGTCGTCGCCTTCGTAAGGGTAGCCGTGATTCCAAGGCACGCGCGAGCGGGCGTTGCAATAATGGCTGACGAACGCCCGACGCGAATAATCGGCGCGGTTGGCGTGCGAACGATGGAGGATATGCCCGCCGAAAAAGACCATATCCCCCGGCTCGGCTTCGACTTTAACCTCGGTGCCCGGATATTTCGCGGCAATCTGCGACAGCGTGTTTTTCTCGGTGTCGGGGTGGCTGGGGTTGCACATGGTGCCAATATCGCCCAGTAGGTGATCGCCTGTGTTGGTATAGCCGTTGCCGTCGGGATAGATCGGCTCATGCTGAGAACCGACGGTGAACCATAAACAACCGTTGTCCTCGGTGGCGGGGTCAAGCGCCAACCACGCCCCGCACAGTGTGTCCGGTTGAGTGGGGATATAGTATGAATCTTGATGATAGCCCTGCCCGGCTTGTCCCGGTTGTTTGAAGAACAACATCGTTTGCAGCGCCAAGACATCGGGCCCGATCAGCGCCTCTAGCACATCCACGATGCGCGGATGCAGCAGAAACCGTTCGTGAATTTCGAGCGCGCGATGCCCCATGTGCAGCCGTTCCCACACTTTGCGGCGTTCCACCAGCGGCAAGGACCTATCGACGGGCGGCAAACCGGGGACATGAAGCTCGCCATTGACCACCTGATCGCTGTGGGCATTCAACGCATCGACTTCCGCACGGGAGACGAGTCCTTTGACGACGAGATAGCCCTCGCGCCGAAAGCGCACATATTCTTCGACGCTGACCGAATAGGGTTGCACGGGCAGGACGCGGGTCGGCTGAAAAAGTGTCGTGTCCATTTCACATAACCTTTTATTGAAGACTCTTGATAGCTATAGTATGCCCCGATTTTTAAGTTTTGGTGCAATTTCTCGTTTTTGTGTCCACCTTTCCTATCCTACATTAGGATGAATTTACTTGCGTCGAATTTGTTCGGCGCTATGATGAACGTGAGGCAGTGATGCCAGTCTCTTTTATGGACGCGCGTTGCCTTATGGACTTTCCTACACGTCAGGAGCAATCCGATGCTTGAATCGATTCAAAAAAACGTGACATGGCGCGCTGTGTTGATCGCTGCGATTGCCGCCGGAACGGTGTTTATGGCGGTCAATATAGTGTTGACGACCCTCTTTTTTCAGATTAGCCCGACGCTGCTCGTGCGCTACACCGCTTCGTTGGTGATGGGCAGTGGGGTATTGACCGATACCAGTGCGCTCCCCTTGGTGATTGGCATGGGGGTGCATTATGGCTTGTCGTTGCTGTTGACGCTGGTCATCACGATTGTGATCCATCGGTGGGGCTTGCTGATGGGGGTGGTGGGGGGCGGCATCCTTGGCATAGCGATCTACTTCATCGATCTCTATGCCCTCACGACGTTCTTCCCGTGGTTTTTTGCCATCAACAACACGGCACTGTTTTTGAGCCATGTGTTGTTTGGGATGGTTGCTGGCGGTGTTTATGAGTTATTTGATCATTTTGATTTGCCCTTTCTCGCACAGGAAAAAGTCACATGAGCTATCGACGCGCCACTGGCGGCAGTGCCAGCCCCATCCGGTTGATCATCGGCGTCGTCATCGCCATTTTCGCCGTGATCTCTTATTTGGGGTCGCAGTCCTTCAATGAAGTGACGGGCGAGAACCAGTATTTGAGCCTAACCCCCGAACAAGAGATCGCGCTGGGCTTGCAATCCGTCCCCGCAATTGTGCAGGAATTTGGGGGCGAGTATCGCGATAGCGAGGTGCAAGCCGCTATCGATGCGATCGGTTTTGGGATCGTCGAAAATTCAGTAGCGCGCGATACCCCGTGGCAGTTTGAATTTACGGTGCTGGCGGATAACCAAACGATCAACGCCTTTGCGCTGCCGGGCGGGCAAATTTTTATCACGACGGCATTGCTGGCAGAATTTGATCGGGATGATCAGATCGCGGGGGTGCTATCGCATGAAATTGTGCATGTTTTGGCACGCCATAGCGCCCAACAAATCAGCAAGAGTAGTCTCACCAATGGTATTTTGGGGGCGGTCAGCGTCGCTTCGGGCGATGCCAGCGTGACCCAAACCGCCGCGATGGTCGGACAACTGATCAATATGAGTTATGGGCGCGGGGACGAACTGCAATCAGACAGCCTTGGCGTTTGTTTGATGATCGCGGGGGGCTATGACCCCGAAGGCATGGTCGAGGTGATGGAAGTCTTGGCGGCGGCGGGTGGGGGCAGCAGCCAACCGGAATTTTTTAGCACCCATCCGAACTCAGAAAATCGTATCGCCACGATTCGCGAGGCGATTGCGAGCGCGCCGGAACGCTGCCCGTAGCGACACGCCGTGCCCGTGCCTCAAACCGGACACCGACGAAGGTGGGTGTCCAGTGGCGGCGTGTCACCGGGTGCCGATCACTTCTTGTTCCAACGAATCCTCGATGGTATTGATGGCTGTCGGTGCCAGCATCGATTGCAGTTCCGCATCTTGGGAGAGATCGATCCCCTGTTTTTCGGCAATCAAGGTCATCAGTTGGAGCAGTTTGGTGATCTCGCGTTCGGTGATCAAATCCACCTGAAGATCGACCTCTTCGCGAAACTCAGCAATTTTGGCGGAGCGATTTTGTGAGATCAACACGATGATCGCCAGCACAATCGCTTCCAGCGAGACGACCATGGTCAGAAACCCAAACGGGAAGGGATCAAAGGGGGTGATACCGGGCACAATACCCACATTGACGACGATCCAAATACCGAAGATGATCAGATTGAGCAGTAAAAAGGGGACGGTGCCAAACAACGAGGTCAGCCCGTCAGCGATTTTTTCTTTTAAGCCCCTTTTTTCATCTTCGCGTGATTTCAGGCTCATGATGAGTTGCCGATTGTCGAGAATATCCCGTGCTTGGGAACGTGTGC
>Ga0163154_10002241_pt1 | contig 28521 bp, 17 predicted proteins | sample OliLakLV19MP9P1_FD_148649 | JGI IMG/M metagenome (GOLD analysis project Ga0163154, IMG submission 148649) | Freshwater microbial mat bacterial communities from Lake Vanda, McMurdo Dry Valleys, Antarctica - Oligotrophic Lake LV.19.MP9.P1 | ecosystem: Environmental > Aquatic > Freshwater > Lake >... | reverse complement strand
CTTTGTCATGTTTCTAACTCCTAACTTTTGAGTGTCGGCTGCGGCAAACAGCCACAGAACTCAAATCAGGAAATCATCACCGACTTAGAAATTCAACCACGTCTCATGTGGGACGGACACCTTTCAGAAGCATTTCAAAAGCATGATGCAAAAGCATCAGCACACCATGGGCCCGCCCACGGTTGGAAGGTCGGTTAAATAGCTCAATCCCGAGAACTAGAGAATCAATTGCTTTCTCCAACAAGGGTGCGACGTCCTTCTTCAATCTCGGCAATCTTTCATATCCTATACTGGGATTACAGCATGACTCTACTCTGCTATTGCCTTCAAGAGAGCATCTCGTGCATCAGAGTAAAATTGAATATCAATTTTCGTCGCCATTTCATCGGACAAGTCATTCAGCTGGCGTCGGCAAGAAACTGGCATCAAAAGTGCAGTCGCGCCCTTTTCCACAGCAATCTCTGCCATCGATACCGGATTGTGAATAGGCTCAATTGACCCACCAAGGTTTATTTCGCCAACGAGAATCAAGCCACCGCGCACGCTTTTCTTCAGAAGCGCTGTCGCTAAGGCCACTAATGAAGCCACACCTATTTTGGCACCAGATTTAGAGGCATCAAAGGCTCTTAGCTGCACAGTGAATTCATGATGCCTGGGATCCTTATCCCCGACAAGCTGCGGCGCCCGGGCGTATAAATTCTGCTCAGCGAATCCCATGCTTTCTCTAAACGCAGGCGGAATCGGCTTGTTCAATATCTTGACGCCAGCCCCCGGTCCTTCATTGATCTCGATGCGATAAAGTCCAGGATTCTCATCAGTTCCCCCGGGGCTAATTGTCCAGGTCTGACCCGGTTCTAACGGATCGCTACCGATGCTATTCTCGCTCTGTAGCTCAGGAGTCGACACAAACTTTTCCACGCCGTCGGTTCCAACGACATAGCTAAAGTGAGTGTTTCGAAATTCAGCAGCACCAATTCGCTTTTGCTGCTCCTTGACTCTTCTTCTGGCTTCCATTGCCATTCGAACCGCCCATTCGAGGTCATCATCAGGCACTTCCGAATCGCTGCTCGGATAGAGCAATTTCAGTAATCCACTGACGGTCTTGTTTACGGCATTCGTATCGCGACCGCTCAATGCACCACCATAAAAGATCCTGTTTTGAATTCTTGAAACTCTGCTCTGATTGCGTAATTGATCCCAACACTCCGATAGGAAATCGCTCACCAATCCGAATCGATTAGTCAGCAGTTCTTTTCCAACCTTCGGCAGATCCCAGCCAGGCAGATATGCATGAATTCGATCCATAAATGCAGTGTCGTCGCGCATCTCCTTGGGAAGCGGTCCGAACAAGTGTCCGATTCTCTGCTGGTTCTCTACGTCGACTTCAAAGTTCCCAACCAATACCAAGCTTCCATCAGCGCGAATGCTTTCCTTACCTCTGCTAAACTCTCCCGACTCCATGTAGCCTTTTAAAATGTTGACGCCGTCCTTCTGATCGAAAGAGACTCCGGATACTTCATCAAAGCAAACAACATCGTATTGGCATACCAGCCCGCGCTGCCCAGTTGAATTGTTGACGAACATACGCGCTACGGTAGCCTTTCCGCCGGAGATCAGATGGGCGTATGGAGAAACTTGTTGAAAAAGATGGCTCTTGCCAGTGCCTCTGGGCCCAAGTTCCACCATGTTGAAATTTCTTTCCACAAATGGAACCATACGTAAGAAATAAGCATTCTTTGCTCGCTCTGATAGGGTATCAGCCTCAATTCCGATGCTTCTCAATAAGAACGTTTTCCACTCCTCGGTACTGAATGCGGTGCGCGCTTGTGCCATTACATCAAGGACATCGCGGCGCGACAATTGTATTTCACGTAGTCCTTCAATTCCAAAAGGGCGGCCGCCACGCTCTAAAGCTATTGCAGAGTCATACGCGAGCGAAATTTCTGCATAAAACCCGCCGGTGAGCATTCGCTCGTGTTCACTTGTCAATTCAGGAGTGATGCGAACATCGTTCAATCGCAGACTTGGTAAGGTCGCAACGTATGAATCCGTATTCGCGTCGAGACGAGCCGTTATCAAGTCAATTATTTTTACTTCGCCCTGCTCGCGAGCTTTTGCCTTGAAGAGCTCTTCTTCACCAGCTTTGACGGTTCGTGAGCGCAATTGACGTTCAACAATTTCCAAGCCTTCTGATATTTCGGATTGGTCAGTGCTCGCACAATATCGTCCAAGGAGAAACTCAACGACGTAAGTCGGCACGGGAAATTGTCTGCTAAATGTGCGTACCAAGTCCTTTCGAACTAGGTAGCCATCCAGCGACACTGCGGCTTTCTTGTCGATCTCGTCAAGTTCAATCGCCATGTTCGCTACCATCATTCAATCCTCCGATCTTCGTACTCTTTTGGGTTAGCATAGCTCCGCTCTGGTCTGTAAGGACGACGAAAGCTTTCTTCCCTTCCATATCCTCATCTTCAACGACTAGCGAAGCCGTTCCGTTGTTCTTAAATGGCTTCGGGCTAACCACTAAACTTGTTGAAGGGTTCCCTGGCTGAACCCGCAAGTCGGCATGTATACCATCATGTTCGCCCTCAACCTCAACTACGCACCGCAAACCTTTCCATACCAAGTCAGTTATTTCTATGCGTGCCGCCGCTACCGGTGTAGCTAAAGACACGGTCAACTCCAAGTTCAAACACTCTTGCAAGCTCAAGCCACCGTGCGCATACTCTTCACCTTTGCGATAACAACTAACGCCATCAGCTAGCGCAAAGTGCTGGCTCGGATTCCAGAACCATGGGTAAAGCCTCTCTTGCGTCTTGGCACCCGACTTGATCGCAGCACAACGCCCCCACTTATTCTCAGCAAGCGCCGTAGGAAGATCGATCTTTGGCATTCCGCCCGGCACCAATAGCCATCCATGATCAGTCACAATTCTCACGGATTGCCACCCACCATTCGTTAGGAGCTGCAGAACACGCTCTTGAATCTCGCTCAACAAACTCTCAAGATGTTTACAAAGTTTCCAGCCTCGCTCGTGCCCCTCGCTATCAATATCGCCAAATTCACACCATGCATTGCCTTCACCAGCACCGGATGCAGCGCGTTCCAAAATTTCCCAACCGCCCTCTGATAGCAGCTTCTTCAGTTGGTAGCCTCCCCTCAGCGATTGACCACCTTCGGACACTACTGGTTCAAAGTCGGAGCTTGCTTCGAGACCTCTAATTCGCTCTCGAATCGGGCTAACGGCCGGCTTTCCCGTTGCGGTAACGCTGGGCAAAGCTGCCCATACTGGTTGTTGTGAAACGTTGCAATTCTTGTCTGACAACTTTTCTGACAATCTCTTTGCGGCATCAAAGCGCAGTCCATCGACAAACAGAATGCATTCACCCAAGGACCTCCCGACCTTTTTTCTTGTCGAAATCGATCCACCGGGGTACCCATCTGCATCAACGACTTTCTGTAAATGCCTAGCAGAGTCTTCAAGCCATGGCAGATACAGCGCGCGAATGACACCAGATACTGCCTTGAAATCTTCGTCTGCTTCAATGGCGAATAAAGCTTGTACGGCTGCGTCATCCGCCTTCCAACCGTATTCAATGTAACCATTGAAAAGATCAGTACATGTTCCAGCGGCAAGTCCAATTGAAGTCGTTTCAGCAAGTCGAGCAAGATGCTCTAGACAACGAGCGAGCGGAGCCTCATCAAGCTCCGCCCACACCAAGGTTCGTCGACTTGCATGCCGCCTCTCAAGCTCCAAGATTTCACTTCTTGCCTTCGCGGGTGGTGCCCCGCCAAGCCTAAGCAAGTCGGTGCGCAGTTTACTTTCCTGTTCTTCGTTCCATTGTGGCCAACCATCGTACTTCGCATCAGACACAGACCATAAGAGATTCTCTTTAGGCGGATCACATCGCCTAATCAATGCAGGAATATTTTTGTACCGCCTGGGCGCCTCGCAAAAGCGCTCCCAAACGGGTATCCACACACCTTCGTGCTTTGCCAGTCTTACTGCTCCGGCCAGCAATCCGTCATTCTCCGGATTGAAGCCGAGTTGAGATTTGCACACCGCGACAAAAGCCGTCCATGCATTTCGGTCAATGTTAGACTTGTACTCTTCGCCTTGATCTAGCCATTGCAATAGATCGCGAACGGGATCTCTCCCGGTCATAAGGGTATTGAAATAGTCTTTATCGAGGTGACGATTTGCCAAAATATCTACATCTTCATCAAGAAGACGATACAGGCATAAAAGCATGGCAACCTTTGTTTCGTTGTCTTGAGCAATATCAAGTCCGAGACCGCCTTGATCGGATTTTAGGAATGCGAGCACTGTCCAATCTTTTCCATTCGCAACTTGCGCCCACGTGGTACCACGATATTGCAGCTCAGCAATCGGCTTCAATTCTTCCGGGCAACTTTCCACCGCTCGCAAATCTTGGCGACTGACACCAGGAAGGTAAACGATAACGGGTTTGTCTTCGGTCACAGGAGAACAAGGTAATGCCTTCGCGATAATACACCGCAGCCAGATTGCTGGACCACAGCGCTTGCTTTCGTCATAAGGTCCCAAAACAAACATTTCAGGCATCTCTTTCTGGAGGCGCGGAATGACTGACTCCCATTGTCTGTCACGATCTGGCCAAAGAATGCAGTGCGGTGCAACCTGCACATCGGAATTATGTTGTGCCGAGTCTCGAATTGCGGTAGTAACTTTATCGATTAGTCTGACCATGTCCGTGATCTTTGCTCCAAACACTCAATCGCGATTTACTAAATGTTCTTGGTCTCCTCCTCCTATCTGCATATCTCCAGATATCACACGCGCTCCCCAGACGGAGGCAACCCCGGTCCGCCAACACATTGGCTCATCCTCATCCGTTTTTGGCTCTTGCATCCTGTTTCTTTGCTAACGTCAGGTGGTAATCGTTGATGCGATCGCCGTTGAATACCGAGTACCATGGCGCCGACGTTATGTCTTTTCCACGGTCCTTATTCCAATTGACCTTTGGCTTCTCGCGCAGGACACCCGCGCCCTTTTTTCCAACATCTGATACCGTCAAAAATGGGCGTATGTTGATCCTTGCCCCATCATTCAGATCTGGATCCCACCCGATTGGCTGCTGTTCAATTGGTTTCCAGCGTACGAAAATATCGTATGGTTGTTCGCCCTCTAGGATTAGTTCGAGTCGCTTCTTCAAAATTTCTGCTGCACTCAATTTTTCCTCTGCTCCATCCACTTGCTTCACGACGTCCGCTTTCTGGCGAGTTATCCAGTCACCGAGGTAAGTAAAAATCAGAGTTTCGAGCAGTTTCCTATCAAGTTTGTGATAGTTAATCAAGGCACCAAAGCCGTCACGTAGACCGTCCCATATGTGCCAAACAAACGGCCGTTCTTGAAATAACTCGCAGTGTTGAGCAAAAAACTTTTCTCTGAGCCATGATTCTAAAGACTTTTCAGCATGTCCTACGTCTTTCAATAGACTCGCGAGCGTAGAGTTGCTCCAGTCCTCACCATACGCAGAGGAAAGCAAGCTGTACAGACGTTCAGAAGCAGCGTCCTCTCCTCTGAGCGGTGGGATACACACGATTCCATCTTCATCAGCGAACGGTTCTAATTGACCGCACTTCTCAATGAGCAATATGGTCTCTTTAGATACGTCTGTGATTGCACCATACTCGCATGGCCATTTATAACCGACCAATCGTGCAACTGCCACCTGGAGTGCAGCTGAGCTTTCTGCTGGATGTCCGTGAAAAATCCATTGTTTGGGATCTGGAGAGAATGGTTCTGGCAATCCGTCTGCGTATGTCTGTCTTCCGATAGTAGTCCAGGAATCTGATTCGAAAGGTACTTTGGTAATGGTGGCTGCGGTTACCTTTAACGCCTGATCCACCATTCGCACCTTTTCCCGATATTCATCAGAAGACACGAAGGCAAATATAGCGGGTATCAACTCCTCGTCATGGGGGCAGATTGGACAAATGTTGTCGTCAAACACCTCGCCCCGATAGAGCAATGGCTTTAAATCTGCCATTTTATTAACGGCAACACCTCGTCGACCGAAAACGGTTTGACCATGCAATCTGCAACCTAATTGCGAGCTGAGCTCGCTGTCGGTCAAAGGAACCTTGCATACCTCAGTGCGACCAGACCAAGGCGAAGAATCATCGGGCGAGTTCAGCCAAGGTACGTGAATCGATTCTAGACGTGAAAGCTCCCAGAAATGAAGTACAAACCTTGGGCGATCACCCGTGGTGCTTCCTTTGCCAAAGTCGGCGATGTCAGACAAGAAAATCTCATGCTCTAAATCATCGAGCGAGATACGCGAGTCCGGATTCCCGAGTTGCTGTGCCTGCTGTAAGACTTGCATGTTTTGTGAAATCAATGAATCCGCTTTTTCTGAAGCAGTCCGACAATTGGCGACATCCACCGCGCAGAATGCGGTTGTGTCCGGAGGCTCAGAAGCTAGGTCAACCGCCATTCCGATGGGAAGCGAGCCTGATAGTCCCTTTCCTCGGCTCATTATCATCAATATTGCTTTTACTATTTCACCGCTGATCGTTTCAAAGGCACCGGACCCAAGCCGCGCCAGCATTTGCCAGCTATTATTGCGAAGAAGACTTTCTCGAAAAGTCTTGTACGTTGTCTGGAAAAGCCAGTTCTGCGGAAGTACAACGCTCACTGTGCCGCCTGGGACACATAGTTGCGTACAACGCTCCAGAAATGTTGTCGCGAGATCATTTTTAGCCGCTGGATAGAATCGTTCACAAAATAATCGCAGCCGCTCGGTTTGTTTCCCTCGTTTCAAGTAAGGAACATTGGTAACAACGAGATGGTACTGGTTCGTTAGCAAGACAGCGGCTCTGGCTAGTCCGTGTGCCACAACGGATACTTCTCGCTCTTCATCAGCTTGCTCCTGCTTTAAAGCCTGCCACAGCGTTTCTGATAAGTCTTGCCACGGCACCACTCGTGCAGCATCAGTAGTTGCAGGGTTCAACAAACTCCCTAACAACGGAGCATCAGCCAAATTTTCGTGCATCCAATCAAGGGCAATTCGCAGGTTTTGCTTTCCACCAGCTAATTTCTTCCATTCTTCTTTTCCGCCAGCTACGGACAATCCTGAACAGGCAATGTTCAAACTAGGTAAAAGTCTATAGCCGCCAGCTCCCGGATATCGCCAGGAATTCAGAGCAAGCGCAAAGGCCGCAATTTCAACACAGCGCCGATCAATCTCTAAACCATAGAGGTTTTCCAACAGCACTTGATCAATAGCTTCCCTCGCTGGTATTCCTTCTGCTCGCATTCGCATCGGCACTAACATCAACAGAGCGGCAACAAGAAAATGCCCGGAACCACAGCAAGGATCGATGATCCGCAAATCTCTAAAGTTACCCGGCCATGAGCCAAACTTACCTGCAGCCACAGACCAGCTTTTGTTCGATAGTTGAGAAAAACGCAAATATTGCAATGGTAGGCCCGGAATTGCGGCCTTCTTTCGCAATTCTTCTTCGGTGGTCGCTCTTCCGAGATCGTCGGTTGACAGCTGCCGACCTGCCCACCATGCGCCGAGCGAGTTGTCGAGCAAAAATGCCACCATATATGGTTCTGTGAATAGTTGCGTGACAGAAGGAAGCTCACGCGCGCCAATCTTCACTTGGGAAGCGTTGACCTCTTCCTTTCGGCGTGACTGCCAAAACTGATAGATCCAGCCCAGTGCATCCGACGCTCTAAACACTTCGATCGGCAACTCCGTCAGGAGGCCTTCTAATGCCTGTTCGTGTTCCGGTGCAAGCATCAATTCCAATACAACTGAATCAGCCCGAAAAATCTGCGGTAACATTTGCCCTGCAAATCGAGAGGCAAGTTCCCAGCCACTCTTGGCACCTTCTTCGGCAGCTAGTTCCTCACATTCCTCCAGGCTTATAGATACTGGAGGCGAACCGGGATACATGAGCAAATCATTCTCAGCAAGAAATCGCGCAAACAACATTCTGTGCCAATGTTCATATGCAACTTCTTCTACCAAGCGATCAATTTCTTGAATATCTGTCCTTGAATCACGTTGATCATCCAATTGACGTCCATGACTTCGCAACCTTCTGCGAAGGTCACGTTCAGCAGGGGTCAAGAATGTCGGCGGTGAAGCATCGCCCACCCCCAACTGTTGAAGACTGGATTTCGCCGCTGTCTCTGCAATTTCACGAGCCTGCTCAACGACACTCTCAAGTTTCCGCCTAAGCGCTCGATCGAGCGGTGGTATCACCTCAGCTAGTTCTGATACATCAATCATCATTGCAGCACCACCGGCCCGTTGGCCACCGCTTTTTCGAGCTTGCCTTTCATCTCCGCAATCCAAGCATCAACATCTTGCTTTGTCTTGAGAGTGCGTCGGGAGACTTCTACTGTCTGCGATTTTGGTTCGATTGCTTTAGCTGCTAACTCTCTCGCGCGAGCGCTCCGCCCTCTGACGGCATCGATTCGGTCATTCCAAACTGAGATCGGAGTTCTTTTTAATGCTGCAATCAGCTCCGCCCGGTTCCCCACTTTCGGCGCAGTTTCTGGTCTAAGCTCGCAGCTCTCTATTATTGATTGCCGCTCGTCTACGCTCAATTCCAGCCAGGAAGGATCCTGTTCTAATTCTTTGCTTTGTCTAGCAAGTTCACCCTCGTATGATTGATGGCACAACATCAATGCTTTTCTAAGAGCATCCTCCACCGACTTGATCAGTGGCAGCACAGGATCGGGCTCCGCAAGGAGTAAACGCTGTTGTTCAAGTGCCTGGCATTGTTGTCGCGCATCCTCTGCCTCTTTCAACTCTCCGGCTTGTTCCAAAAGACTTTGGAGTTCCAACCATTGCTTCCATTTCGGTTCAATCTGCGCGCCAAGGGCAGTCCATTTGTCAATACATTCGATCAGCTCGTCGCGCCGATTGTAGATAGCCAATAATTGTTCATTGCCGGAAGAAAGCCGTATCTCATCCAGAGAGCTCAAATCTGGGCAAATCGGCTTCGGAGGCTCGCCACCCGCTTTCATACCTAAGTCTTTGATCCTAGAGAGGAACTCAGGAACGGCCGATAGTTCTTCTCCCTGCTTACACTGACACCCTAACTTCTGCAATACGACGCGAATCTGAATACGTTGACCGGCCGCCACAGTTGCTGATTCAACTTTGAAATTCAGTTTTCCGATCGCTTTGCGATCAAGATCTTTCGGATCTACGGCTTGTGCGCGATCGTCCAAAGCCCGAATCAGGCCTGCCACAAGAAGTACCTGTAGTCCTCCATCTATTGCATCTCGGGACCACCCGAATCCAGCTCCTTCGAAATGATTTCTGATATCACTACCTTTCTTGCTTCCACCAATGAAGCTAAGAATGGCTTTGCATACCGGGTTTTTGGCAGGCTCCCCGTCGTAGCCTACCGCTTTGAGGGCATCTGGTGCTCCCTGCTTCGCAAGGGTTAGCACTTTCTCCCATCCCGTATGATCCGCTGGACTAAACTGAGGATAAAGACGCTGTAAGGAGTTCTCAGCGGCTTCCAATATCATTTCTTGTAGATTGTTTCCAACTATCTCTGTTCCGCCCGCTTGAAACACACGAGCGCCTGAAAATGATTCATCTAGCAGTTCTTTGATTTTCGCCTCCGCAATCTGGCGGCTCGTTTCCATGGCGGACCTTGCTTCCTTGCCTTCGGGGGTGTTTGGTTCACCTTTACGATCAAGGGTGGCTGTTGCCGCTTTAAAGTCGATTATTTGATGGCGCAGATCATCGGCACTTCTCTTAGGGATGAACAGAAATACTGTTGGCGATTGATTGCCGGCTTGTCGCGCGTCAACCCGAACAGAGTTCTCGTCGATACCCCATTCATCGCGAACCCACACGGTTAGCACGTTGTCGCTATCTGCAGGCAATTGGCGATCGAAGACGAGACTGACATTTCGATTTACTTTGGAGCTTCCGTGCGCCAAAGACAATTTCTTAACGAGTTCACCAAACCGTTTACGAACCCGGTCGTCTCGCTCCGTTTCAATACGATGAAGTTCATTTGCTAGCTGGCTTCGTTGTGCAAGAAATTCATCATTCCAGGCTGAGCTTTCTTCGGTCTGGATTCTATATTCGTCTCCGACTTTCATAAGCAGTTCACACTTGTCTAGCAGCAACGGTAAGCGACTTCGCAACTCGCTACTACCTTCCGAAAGGTTTGTCACCATGAGGTCTGCTATAGAGTCAACTGTTGCTTTGATACCGATTTCGGTGTTGCTACCAGACAATTTGTTAATAAGAAAAACCAATCCACATGCCCTTGCCATCAGCCGCTCATCAGCTGAGCCCTTGCTCCAAACCATCGTTCGTTCGTGAAGTTTTTTGGGAATAATGCGAGCTTGCAACAAGCGATCGGCAGAATCGAAGAAGAGATAGTCCGCTGGAACAACGCAACCTATATCGTCCGCGAGATTTGTTTGAATAGCCTTGTGCACCATGCTCAATTGGTTACGCAGTTGACTGTCGGTACCCGTCTGATCCAAAACACGCAACGTTGTCTCCCAAAACCTTCTGCGCACTGGCAAGATTGGGTAGTCTTGAGGAAAGAATTTGACATCATCTTGAACATGTCCAATTGCAGTTCCTGCAAGATGTCTAGAAATCTCGCCTAAGTTTGTCTGCATCACCTTGTCTACGGGAGTGATTGCATCAGCTTTCTTGCCGAGGATTACGCTGCGGATCACCGCATCGACATCCGCATCTGACAGCTCAATCCGCACCGTAAATCGGCCTTCTAGTTTTTTTAAATTAGTGGTGCCAGTAACAGCTGTCTGCCCAGTTCCGATAAATAGAAGCTTGCCGCCTATGTTCTTGCAGCAAGCCTCGACTGCTTCCTGAACATCTAACGAGCGTTGACTATCCTCTCCAATATATTGTTGCACCTCGTCAAGTGCGATCAAAGTCAGCGGAAACTTGCCATCAGTCGTTAGCGACTGCTTCACACCTTTGATCAATTCGTCATTGCTAATGTCCTGAACGTACGGGTAAAGATTGTTCAACGTATCCACGCAAGTTGAGGCGGATGGAAACAAATTCGGTTTGCATTTCACTAAGGCCGTATGCAGGCCCTCTGCGACGTAGAAGTTATCGAGCTCTTCTTGCCAGTCGAGTCCGGCGGCCTCGACATCACTGCGCACCTGGGCATAAATTCCTTCGTTCTTAAGCCACATAACGAAGCGGGCAACAGGGTACTGTTCGGGAAGTCCTACGGATTTGAAAACAATACGCAGGAGAGCAAGTCGCACACTTCCACTGGCTGCGGCGCCCAACGTGCCCGAAGCCGCGTGCACACCCCCATGCTTTTTAGCTTGAATGGTGAGCTCTTTCAAATGCTCCTGAATACTTGCCGGCAGATTTGCAATGCCGCGCGCAGTAGCACCATCCTCAAACTTTGTGTCCACCCAAAGCGCTCTGAGCATTTTAACCAGATGAGACTTGCCGGAACCAAAGAAACCACTGACCCAAACCGCAGGTTGTTGTGCCTGATCAGCATTCTTGAGATACGTGTAGAGAATGTGCTCAAGTCCCTTCTCGTATTGTCCATCGCAGACAAATGTTTCCAACTCATATCGAAGAACGGATAACGCTTGAGTGGTGGCGTCGTCATTGACGCTAGCAACGCCTTCATTGACAAGCTTCCGAGTGGAAGGATCGCGCAGATATATTTCGCGGTTTTTCATTGCTAGTTCCTGTTTCATCATGCCTCACACGTCCTTGTCAGCCGTTATCGGGATAGCTAGATAATTCCAACCATCGTAACCATCCAATAGTCTGTAATTGTTGTTCTCATAACTTCCGGGAAATAAAATCAGCAACTTACCTTTGACACGCGGTGCCAATCTGTCTACAACTTCCTTCACTTTCAATAGGCCAAACAACGAGCCCACGCCAGATAGCGCAACAACTGCATTATCGTCCGAGCAGTAGGACGCCATTTCCGCGTCGAACTTCTGAATGATGAAATCGAGATACTTTGGCAATAGTGTTTGAATCAAGTGAGGTTTCTCAAAATAACTTTTTGCATATCTCTGGCTCATAAGCCAGCCAGCAAAGGTTTCGGTAAGATCGAACGATCCCCACTCATGTCCAGTTTGTCTGGTGGCAAGTTCAAACTCTTGAATCTTTGCTCTCAGCCTCAGTTCTTCCTGTTCGTTGTACACACAAAAAATGACTCGCTGAGCGGGCGCAACATCTCGCCAAGGGATCGCGACAAACTTTTCGTATGCTTGAACTAGTCGCCTAATCTTGCTCACGTATCCACTCCACCTCTTCAGCTGTCAAAAGATTGGGAAACGACACATCGACTACGTTAGATATTCGCTTGAAGTTAAGCCATCCGCGCTGAGATGCTTGCCCGGCCAACTCCATCATGCCACCGTCTACGGTGCAATCCAGCAACTTCGAGTATTCAGTAGAAAACAATCCGGCGCCTCTCGCACCCGTGAGATAACCTAAGAACAATGCATAGCAGACGGCACCGATCGTAGGTTCCACCGTTCGTCTTGTTTTTTGCACTCGCCCCGAGAGGTGCCCAGACTTCGTCCAAGTTGAACCAACGTTCTGAGCAAGGGATTTTAACGTAGCTTTTGAAAAGCGTGCAGGAAAGCGTTCTTCATAAAGATGCTCTAGGTCCTGTCGTTTTAGTTTATTTCCGGCAGAAAAGTTTAGTATGTACGGTGCGCTAACACGCAGAATAGGATCGCGTGCATAAGCGCAAAGTAGCGCCAACAGGGGCCTCGATTCTGGGTCCCTTTTCCAGAAAAATAACAGACTTTTGAAAATTGTTGTACGAGGGTCCAGCGAGTAAAGATCAACCAGATGCCTAGCCGTCAAAGATCGCGTCCGTCCCGAGCGCTTCTTTAGACAGTTATCTTGTTCAATTGCTCGGACGTAATCAGCCCTGGTTGAATTGTTATCAACAACGCTGGACAAGAGAGAGTCCAGCTCGTCAAGCATCATCGTGCGAGCAGCGTGTGCCCCGCTTCTTTCAAAACTGAAGCCAAAACGCGAAAGCTTCGAGCTCGACGTCGGTCGATCCGCAGTTGACGTGACCGTTTTCTTTCTCGCACCGCTGACCATCCGTTAACTTCTCTTCCCCCACCAACATTCGCCCTTCCCGACACCTGGCAATTCTCAGTCGATGATTTTGCCTACACAAAACCGACTTACTTCGTGGTCGTCACGCCGGGTTGAGCAATCTTCGTCATAATCGTCCCCGAGTAAGCTTGCCTAATACATGCTTCCGAGCCAATCCGAATGTCCCTTGCCTTCACGCAATGCTCGACGAGATCCTCTCGCGGCTAATACAAAAGCCAGCAATCATTCTGACAACTCCCGATCATATGTATTCAGAGAAGCTGATAAGTATATCAGGAAAGGGATGTCAACCAGACTGCAACTATCATGCAGTGAGTCTTTGAACGTTTCAGGGCGCAAAAGCAAACCGGAATCTCTAATTTGCGCCAGGTTGCAACATCAAAGCTGATTGTTGTTTACCGTTTTGCGACGACATGCCAGTTTCCATGATGCGGCAATAGAGGTTGACAAGCTGCATTTGCTCAGTATTCGAACATCTGATATTTGCCAATGCTGGACTGCCAACAATAACAGCCAGCGTTTGCGCTCTTGAAATAGCTACGTTGAGTCGATTTTTGCTGAACAGAAATTCCATGCCGCGGCTCAACCCTTCGCCGGAACTCGCACACATAGAGATAATCACAATTGGCGCTTCCTGACCTTGGAATTTGTCGACGGATCCAGCTTGCAAATCGGGTAGACAGTTTCGTAAACGACGAACCTGCATGTTGTATGGAGCAACCAGCAAGATATCGTCGTTGTTGATCACTCGCTTACCGCTTTCGCTGGTAAGCAAACATCTTTTTAGCTCGGTGACGATTTTTACTACTACATTCGCTTCCTCCTCACTGTCTTGCACATTGCCCTCATGATCGATAGGAACGAATATTAGTCCTGAGCCTTTCTTGACGTAGGAAAGCGCCTCCGCAGGCAATTCCAAAAAACGCTCTGCCGTATTCGCATGGGACTGCAATTGATCGTGATAGACGGCACCCGATATAAAGGCGCAAACGTCCGGATGCATCCTTCGACTAGTCCCAAGAAAAATGCCGAAGTCATTACGAACGACTTCCTGCTCACGAAGCAGGTACTCCAATGTTGACGTTCCACTTTCGCCTGGATGGCTTCCTTTAAGCGGCTGCGATAACTGCATTTGATCGCCGACGAGAACAATATTTTTTGCGGAGCGCCCCATAGCTATAAGATTCGCTATCGAAACTTGCCCAGCTTCATCGACGAACAGATAATCGCAAAGATTGTCTGCTCGTTGATCACTAAAGAGCCAGGCCGTTCCACCGACAACGGAGAACATTCCCTGACCCTTTTCAAAGAATGATTTGGGCTCTATTTTGTACACTCCCTTCGTTTTGACCTCAAAGTCGGAAGGATCGGACTGAATTTTGGTAACGCGAATGGAGCGCTCTCCTTGTAGCAGTTTCGCGACTTCGTCGATCAATTTAGCTATAACCTTATGACTGTTTGATGTGATCCCCACTCGCTTACCATTCCTGGCTAACTGTGCAATCGCATGCGCGGCAATATGCGTCTTTCCACTACCGGGCGGACCTTGGATACACAAGATCGTATCTTCCATGCGAGTAATGACATCGATTGTACGCTCGGTTTGCTGTACATTCTCTACCAACGGCGCACCAGATGTGCCACCACGCAGACGTGGCGCTCGTCGCAATAAGAAGTCCTCCAAGCATTGAGCTAGTCCGCTTCCTTCAAAGTAACTCTCCGCTATTCGGTAAAGCGCTTCAGCTAGTGCAGAAGCATCGACAAATTCATCGAGAATTAAACCGAGTTCCGCAGGTGGAGCTGGTTTCTCTCGCGATCGTTTCAGTACCACAATTCCCGCCTGAGAGTTTATCGACTCTACAGATATTGTTTCGTTCAAATCATGCGCATAAAAACAGCTGTCCTCAGCATCAATTTTTGTGTCCTGATCTGCATCGTATTCGTATTCGTACAGAATTGATCGATGGCTTGCATTCAATCGAGGGCGAGTACTGCTTCGCCTTAGATTGGCTAGACAACAAGTGTCTTCGAATAGTTCGGCACCCGTCATGGCATGCCGATCGTACTTCGCCCAAAATATCGGTTTTGCTTCACGCCAGTGAAATTCCAATAAGTGCGCAAGCAGACCTTGCACCTTTTCTTTGTCATTACGCTGTGCTTCATCGATAGGAATCTCGGCAAGCATCCGCTGAGCTAATGCAGCTGTCAGACTTCGATTCTGTGCAGAAGTAGATTCGGGCGCCCCTTTAGCCGTCTTTCCCTTGAAAGGAATACCGCTTTCCTCTTGAAGCTTCCTAAGCCATGCTGTGAGCTGATACGTGGAATCACAGTCTTCTTTGTTATATGACCGAATTTCTGCCAACAAAGCGGATGCTTGCAACTCATCCCCATCTCGCTGATCTAGCCACTTCTTGTAGAAAACAACAGAGTCAATGGCTGTCGCCACATCACCATGTCGTTTTTCTCTGTATAGTCGCTCTATGCTTTTTATCGAATAGTTGGGCGTACCAACACGAACTGCCTGTCGCACTATTGGCAGAAGATCTACGAGAACCTCATTCCGGAGCAGATTATCCAGCTCGTTTTCGCGCGTAGCATACTTGCCCATTAAGCGGCGCAAAGCAGTCTTTTCGTAAGAAGCATAGTGATAAATGTGCATCGCCGAATCGACCAACCATCGCGAATGCGCCCAGTCGATGAAATCTTCAAAAGCCCGCTTCTCTTGCTCGGCAGTATGCGCCCAAAACTCAGTAAAACCCAGCGGTCCATTCTCGATAGTTGTTGCGCCGAACAGATATTCCAGTCCGCCCTCGGCAAATGGGTAGCCTTCCATATCGAAGTAGAGATCCATTTTTGAAACCGGTGGGAGGTTACAGAGTCCTCTCCCATCAGCAAAATCAATCCGCTCAAATACAGGTACCGATTGGCCTGCCGACGCTATTTGCAATCGAGCCTGATGACAAAGAGTTGAGAGCGTATTATCTTTCATGCCTGGAATGGCACCACCCTCATAGCTTGCTAGGGCGCGCATTGTCGTTATGCCGGACCGCTGAAGTTTTTTGATTTGTACTCTCCGAATGTTCGCAACTCGGCAAAGATGATCAAGCTCCTCCATCCGCCGCTCAGCTTCGCTCGTCCAACGCCCGAACTCTTCAAGCCCACTAAAATCTGGTGGCTGCTCTGAATTGAAGATGGCTTGTTGTTTCAGAAAGCATCGCAAAACTTGTCGATAGTGATAAAGATAATCTGCGGTCCGTAGAGTTTTGACATCCTTATTGCCCAGAACAATGTAGAGGCTCTCAGGCAGTTGCCCTTGAACCCCCGCAAGAAGATCTGCATAGCAAGCAAGTTGAATCACATGATATGGTTTTGCGTACAAAGCAAGCTTAGTGTCCCAAGGCTCATAATGAAATTCGCCGAGCTCACTTGCGCCACTAGCTCGGATAAGAAAGTCCGCGTATCCAACAAATTGGTCGTTTCGAAGTGCTGCTTGGTAAATAACTTCTATCCCCGACCGCATTGCCTGTTTGGTTTCACTGAAACGATCCCGGGCACCTGATACATCGCAAACATCGCGCTTGTCGGCCTGAAGCTGATTCAAAAAGGCGCGCTCGTGTTCCAGTCCCCGCTCCTGCAATAACTTGTCCGTCTCGCTATCCGAATCGGGCTGAAATTTGCGGGGCGACCCAAAATGGACACGATCCATCCAAGAAACAAACGGCGATTCCATGAATCGACACAGGTCGGATGGCGCAAATATTAGTTTGTCCCCGGACTTCTGCATGACAACATTTCTATTCATGTGAACAAAACATCATTATTGTACAGGCTAGGCCTGTTGTGGGCTCAAACATGTCAATACATGCAGATTAGATATCCCAGAACCTACTGCAACATGTTCTTAGTTCAAACCAAATCTCGATTCTCAAAATGGTTGTAGTCCGAGAACAAGCAGGCTGTCGGTATATGCCATGCATATCCGCGCTCTTTACACCTGGTCTCCGATTCCTTCATAATTCTGACGGGCTGAGCTATTAGGCTTTCACAACGATGCGCCGATCAAGGTTAACAAACGTTATCGGCGTTGGAGATTCAGTCAGAGTCATCAGTGCAGATGAATTGCCGAAGGAATAACAGTGGCAGAAGATTGTCCTAAGTCGATACTGGAACTCGTAGAGCGCTTTGAACGGAACAAGGAGCAGTACAAACACGGACGTTTCAATGAGGCACAACTAAGGCGCGAGTTTTTGGATCCTTTCTTCGAATGTCTCGGCTGGGATATGACGAACAAGCAGGGTTATGCAGAGGCGTATAAAGACGTAATTCACGAAGACGCGATCAAGGTAGGAGTCAAAGAAACAACCAAAGCGCCTGACTATTGCTTCCGGATCGGCGGCGTCCGCAAGTTTTTCCTAGAAGCAAAGAAACCATCGGTCAACGTCAAGGACGATCCAGAGCCAGCATTTCAGCTTCGAAGATACGCTTGGTCCGCCAAGCTGCCGCTAAGTCTGCTTTCGGATTTTGAAGAATTCGCCGTGTACGATTGCCGCATTAAGCCCGCGCTGACGGACAAAGCTTCTACTGCGCGGATTCAGTATTACACCTATAAAGACTACGCAACCAAGTGGGGCGAGATTTACGAAATCTTCGCCAAGAACAGCATCCTGAAAGGGAGCTTTGATAAGTATGCCGAATCGACAGTAAAGAAACGAGGTACGGCCGAAGTAGACGAAAGCTTCTTGCGGGACATCGAAAAGTGGCGTGAAAACTTGGCCAAAAATATTGCGCTCCGAAACTCCAACATATCGCAGCCAGCACTGAATTACACGGTTCAACAGACAATCGATAGAATCATCTTTCTTCGGATTTGTGAGGATCGCGGAGTCGAGGAATACGGTCATCTGCGAGAGATCACGCAAGGAGCATCAACGTATCAGAAACTGGCGGAATGGTTCCTGAAGTGCGATGACAAATACAATTCTGGTCTTTTTCATTTTCGAAAATCAAAAGGGAGAACATCTCCTACCGATGCAATCACTCTCTCCGTAAACATTGATGACAAGCCGCTCAAGGAAATTCTAAAGAGCCTGTACTATCCAGATAGTCCTTACGAATTTTCCGTAATCTCGTCGGAAATTCTCGGACAAGTTTATGAACAATTTCTCGGCAAGGTGATTGTTCTGAATGCAAAACATCAAGCCGCAGTTGAGGAAAAACCGGAAGTTCGAAAATCGGGTGGCGTCTACTATACGCCCGATTTTATCGTCGAGTATTTAGTCAAACATACACTCGGAACGCTCTTAGAAGGACGCTCTTTGGATTTTGCGAAAACTTTGAAAATTGTTGATCCCGCATGCGGCTCAGGAACGTTTCTTCTACAAGCTTACCAATACCTGGTTGATTGGCATTTGAAGTGGTACCAGCAGAACCAGCCAAACAGTAAGGCAATCTATCAGACAGAAGAGCGTGTTTGGAAACTGACGATGGAAACGAGAAAACAAATCCTCGTTAATAGCATGTTCGGTGTCGACATAGACTCGCAAGCCGTCGAAGTTACAAAGCTCTCGCTTTTGCTAAAGGTGCTGGAGGGCGAGCGACAGCTTAAATTCTATCAAAAGCATATACTGCCAGATCTCGGCGGTAACATCAAATGCGGAAACTCGTTGGTCAATAGTGATATCAGCCGTTTCGGAGCTACCACGACGGAACTGGAGTCGGTCAATCCATTTAGTTGGCAGGACGAGTTTCCAAAACAAATGGAAGGTGGTGGTTTCGACGTCGTCATCGGGAACCCGCCATATATCAAGAATCAGCTCCTCAACAAAGTTAGTTCGGACTACATCAGTGCAGAGTATCAGATAGCGAAAGGCAACTACGACATTTACGGCCTTTTCATTGAGCGAGGACTGAAGCTGCTTTCCAAACGCGGTCGATTAGGCTTCATCATCCCGAACAAATTTTTTACAAGTGATTACGGTGCAGAACTTCGTAAATTGCTCTCCGAAAAACCCCAAGTCGAGCGCATCGTAAACTTTGAGGACGCGCAACTCTTTAAGAAGCGATCAACATACACTGCTTTGGTGTTCATCGTTCCAACCAAGCAAGACACAGTTGAATACATCGGGCTCGGACGAGAGTATGAGTATGGTGGCGTCACTTCGATCAAGCAGGCGCTAGCTAATCCCATAACGTTCTCTGTATTGAAATTGACCAAAGCCGGGCAGCAATGGCAGTTTGCGCAAGGCTCTGGAGCCACCTTGATCAAACGATTAAGCAAAGACTTTGATCTTTTTGGAAGTTTGTCACCCGAGCCCGAGGTCTTCCAGGGGCTAAAAACAAGCGCCGACAAACAATACCTGCTGACAGTGAAAAAGAAAACCCACAATTTGATCAGTGGCGTCAACGGTAAGGGCGAAGAGGTAACAGTAGAAGAAGGCGCCGTTAAGCCAGTTTTTAGAGGTGAGCAGGTGAGGGCCTATACCACTGAAACGACTCCTGAATATTGTGTTGTTTATCCATACCGCCAGAATAAAGAAGGTAAGGCTGTACTGATCGATGAGAAAACTTTGAAATCGGAATGGCCACGCACTTGGAAGTATTTGAACACATGCAAGCTTATCCTCGGAGCGCGTGACCGTGGAAAATGGGCGGACCGGCCCGATTGGTATGCATACGCCCGCAGCCAAAACATAGCTGCTTTCTTGGGCCAGAAGATCTTAGTGCCATATATGAAAACAAGGCTGCGGGCTGCATTTGATTCACAAGGCGATCATTTCTTCGTCAATATGTCGACCGGAGGATTTGGTGTTCGGGTTGTCGACTCAAGGGTAGACGTTGAAGTTCTGCTTGCTCTCTTCAATTCAAAACTTTGGAATTACATTTTGAAGCAGACGCCGGAACTCTTTCGGGGTGGATACTCGGGCATCAAGAAACAGGAGTTACTAAATCTGCCGATTCCTAAACTTGGTCGCCAAAGCCCGAGAGAAATGGAAATACGCGAAGAGACTAAACGCTTGGTGCGCGAATATATCGAGCTATCGGCTGACACGTCAACAGCCCATAGAAAGGATTTCGTGCAGCGACAACAAAAAACACTGGATAACCAGCTGAACAAACTCATCTACGAGATGTTCAAACTTACAACAGAAGAAATTGACGAAGTAGAGAGGCGACAATAATGCGGTATTGGTTACTATCACTTCCACGTGAAGACATGGAGCATTGTATCAAGAAGGGTGTTTTCGGATTACGTCGAAAACACACTATTAGTAACGTTAGAGAGGGCGATAAGATTGGCTGTTACGTCACTAAAGAATACAAGGTAATTGCGCTCGGTGAAGCTACTTCGGATTATTATATGGATGACGAAAAAGTGTTTCGTACCGAAGGACATTTCATCGATCGTTTCAATTTCAAGGCACCAAAACTCGCGCCAGAGCTCAACTTCATGGACATTATTGATCAACTGAGTTTTATCAAAAATCTCGCGTATTGGTCAGTTTACCTGCGTAACGGTATTGTTGAAATGTCCGCAAAAGACTGGGAGTTGATGAGCAAGACCGCTGCGAGGAGCACAAAGTAACTATGGAAACATTTCGCTATTTCGCCTATGGCTCAAACATGCACACTGCACGATTAAGGGCACGAACGCCCTCTGCTGTCGCGCTCGGGACAGGTTACGTCGAAGGGCATCGTCTAACTTTCAACAAAGTAAGTATTGATGGTTCTGGCAAATGCGACATGGAGTCCACTAATAATGCGACTGATCGTGTTTGGGGGGTTGTCTTTGAAATTTCTTGTGATGAGGAAGCTACGCTTGATACGGCCGAAGGGTTGGGTCACGGTTATCGCAAGGACACCGATGTTAAAGTTGTTATGCCAACGGAAACGTTTGAATTGACTGCCTACGTTGCCACCAATAAAAATGTAAGTCTTTTGCCTTATCACTGGTACAAGGCGTTTGTAGTTGAAGGCGCCGAAGACGCTGAACACAGATTGCCGGATGAATACATTGCGGATTTAAGAAGTCGTGCATCACAAGAAGATCCTGACCTTGAAAGACGTACCAGAAACCAGTCACTGCTACAAAACAATAAAAGCAGTTAATTCGAACTATGCGCAGCTCTTAAGACCCCAAGACTCCCTGCAATCTCATAGCAGCTTCAGAAACAAAGACAAGGAAATCCTGCGAAATATAGGTTGAGAGGCGGCGGCTCCGCGACATAAGCGATCTACCTTTTCGTGTGTCAATCTAGGCAGTCTTTTCCTTTGCTAGATAAACGTCGCGAGCGGCTTTCAGTTGCTCCCATTCAGCCTTCAATTCATCAAGGCTTGGCCTGATGTTGGCCGTCTCAGCTGTGTGAGAGTGCCCCCACATCACATCACAACATTTTCCAAAGATCTCATCTACAGTCTTAATGGCTGCAGGTAGCCTTTCCGGTCGGATCTCCGACAATTTGGTCATCATGATGTTTGCCCGGTAGCGACGAGTAACATCCTGGAACAAATCGGTTTCAACGAATGTTTCGCATGCTCCGCGCAGAACATCATAGCTGCTCCTTACGAGCGCTTCTTTGATTACGGGATTGCTTTGGCTCGATGCCTGCTTGATCAATTCGTCCAGTTGTTTCTTATAGTTGTCGAAGACATCCATCCTTGGATTATTTGCCTGTGACAGCAAGCCCCGACGCCCTTCTTCTGAACGAATGTCGTAGTAGGTACAGCCTTTTTTGTCGCGAGTGAAACAATCTAAAAGCTCGGTGGCAAACCAAATGTTGTGCGTGAAAACAATGATTTGCCGCGTCTTGCTTAGCTCATGAATGCGTCGAACGACGTGCTTCAGACGCTTGTAGTCGAGACTGTTTACCGGATCATCAAAAACAATCGGGGAGCTTTTGCGTCGTAGGGACGTTTCCGCAATGAAGTCGGCAAGCGCAATGACTTTTTGCTCTCCTTCGCTCAAAACGTCGCTCAGCTTGTGTCCTGATACGATGGATTTCTTCCGCGCCGCCTGTCCTTTCCTTCCCGTGAAATCTAGCGTAACGGCAGGAGCCTTCAACGACTCGCATTCATCCTGAAATAGCTTTTCGAAGTCTTGATTCAAAAGCTGTTCGCTTGCAGTTTTTGACATACCAGTAAGTGCCGTGCCGAGGCTTCTGAACTTGGAGCCGACGTTGTTAGCTCGGTCTGCCCATCGGCATTTATCAACATAGCCCAAAATCGCCGGCAGAACGGTTCGCAATTGCAGTCGATCTTTCAGCAACAGCAATTTTTTGAGTTCTTCATCAAACGCTTTCTTTCGTTCGGCACCATGGGTCTGCAACTCGCCAATCGTTTTTTCCACATTACCCATTTTGGTATTTACTTCGCCAAGCAAGGTAGACCATTCCGTTAAAACATCCAATGGCAGCGCGGATTCTCCTGTAATCAAAGTCTTCGCGTTGATCGCTTTTGACGCTGCGTTGGCTATTGACTGGTTCCACTCACGACCATTAGCTGAGTCGGCGCCCCTCTTCTGCGCGTCTTCCAAAACACGTTCTAACTGTGCATCGCTGAGCGGCGCGATAATTGACTTGACGACGGAATCAGCGCTTGTCACGTTCTTTTTAGCTTCATTGCTGCAATACTCGCGATACTTCTTCAACAGGTCCATTGCCGCAGGCGAAAGGGTTTGCCGACAATAGACACAGCTATCTGCTTCTCCCGGATAGGTGGAAAAATTAGATTTGATGTATGACTCACCTGCCTCAATGAAACTCGTCCAAGCCGGTGTAGCAAAGCCCGGAATATTCTTGTCGGCAAATGCTATTTCGCTGGTTGCCTTGTAGGATTTTTTGGCTTGCATCAGAGCCAACACCGATGCGTTGTATGACTCAACGTTGACTTTGGAAAGGGCTTCTGCACACTTCTGGACAGCAAGCAGCCACTGTTTCTCTGCGAGAGCTACCTGAAGCGAAGCGTCTGTTGTATCCGAGCGCAGGGCATTAACCTTCGCATCCTGTTCCGCCAGAGAGACTTCCTCCTCTGTGCTGACGAGCGCCAGCTTTTTTAGTTCTTCGACGTCGGTTGATGCTCCCAGCGTGTCTATTTTCGAGTATAGGGCACCCTGCCGGTTAAATCCGTGCGCGAACTGGTTGCCTGGTCCGAGCATTTCGGCACGCCCCTTCTCAAGCTTTGTTTTGATTTTGTCAATTGCTTCCGTGATAAGCGGAAACAGCGACAGATCGGACGGTGAATAAACATAATTCAGTTCGCCGTCGACATGAACACCCACGCCGCGCGAATCGAAAACATCGATTCTTGTGAGCGGTGCAAGTCCTTGCTCACCGTTCCACTTAATAGTGGTGGCCTTTGAAATCTCTTTGGTATCACCGCCTAGCCAGTAACTTACAGATGCGCTTGCCCTTGCTTGCGGCTTCGAAATGTCCGAAAGGATTGATTCTATCGTTCTTACGGCGGTCAGCCCTTTGAGAATTCGCGCATAGCCGCTCTTTCCGGCCGCATTCTCGCCAAAAATTACGGTCAATCGGGGATTGAATGTGAGTTCCTGCCCTGCCGCTAAGCAGTTGACGTTCTCAACATCTTTTATCTGTGCCAGCGTCAACGCCTGCTCTGAATCAGCGGCGGCGTCCTTATCTTCAAGGGGTGCTGCATTCGTAGGCTCGCCTGATTCAAGCCCCTTTTCAACAAGCAATCGATTGTAAAAGTGCTCTATCTGCTCCTCTGTGAGCGGTGTTTGGGACTCTAAAATTTCCGCGACCATTGCTCTAAGCCAGTGATCTTGTTGATTGGCCCAATCAATAATCAGCGTGCGGCCGCTAGTTATTTTTTTCGCTTCTGCGGGAATTTTTCCAATCACAATAGCCCCTTGACGTTCTCTAAAATCGGGAATCCTTTAGTTTACCGCCGATCAATTTGAGCGCGTCGGATAATGAAGCATTAATACAGTGAAGTAAAAAGAGGACGGACTGAGGGCCGTCCGAGATTACACGTGCTCCGACAGTCTCATTTCATTATCAGCTCGATCCAGTGATCCTGCGCTCATGCCAAGCACCTTCGGCTCTATTTGGTTAGATGACCTCCGAACTTAGGGTTTTCCCTATGGTGCGATTTTCGAAAGCGACGGTACGATAAATACATGGCGCTCGACGCGTCAATCCAACCCGAGGCAAGCTGAAGATTCTAGCGCCTCGGCTTTTTTTTTGACCAGAATTGACGATTATTTCTGGTTCTTCCTGCAAAACTTTTTTGCTTCTTCAACTTTTCCGATCAGGCTCGACATTTCCTGATCGAATTCCCGCGCACCGAATCTGGTGCTCCATAAGGAGAACACAATGTCAAACGAAATAAACCCTGAGGTTGTGCCATCAACCGAAATTCCTGCAATCGTATCGAGATTCCAATCAGATCTTCTCACCCGTCGTGAAGCAGCAGCATACCTGGGAGTAACTCCTGAGACCTTGGCTGTATGGGCTTCAACAAGGCGCTACCCGCTCCGGTTTGTAAAAATTGGGCGACTAGCTAAGTACAGAAAATCGGACCTCGACACCTTCATCAATAGTCGCACAATCAGCTGCGGTTATCGCAATGGCGAAAACGAAATCGCTTAAATTACTGGAGGAAATCATGACAGATGCGAACAACCTTCAGCTCTTTACCGTTCGTGATGCAGCCAAGCTTCTCGACATGTCGGAACACACAATACGCAGATTGATTAAACAACGAAAACTGCCAGTGATCCGAATCGAACAGCGCATCATGCTCACCAGGAGCGGAATCGCACACCTAATCAAAAAGAACAGTTACGCAATACCACGCGAATGTTCAGACAGCGGAATCTGCTTCCGCTAACACAATCAAAAACTTTTCCGAGGGAGAGAGCCGAAATTTTTGGTTCTCTCCCTCTTGTCTAAGGAGAATAACAATGGAAAAACTCAACTTGAAAAATGCAGCTGCCTTCGGAAATGCGGCATTCACCCGTCTAGACAGAGCGGAAGCACTATACGAAGAACTTGTCGAAAGACTGTACGCAATCGGTGAAGACATCGCAAATCGAATCGAATTGCCGGAACGAGTTGCTGATGCGCTTATCAAAGCAGCGCAAGAGCATGTCGGTCGACGTAACGGCTATCGCCTCGCAGAGAAAGCGCTCACGACTGCGTATCGCATCGTCGCGAAGATTGCTCCCGCAGACAACGCGCGATTGATCACTATCTACAAGCTCCTCGGTCACGTATGTTGCAGACAAGGCAAGCATCGCGAAGCAATGAAATATAACGCGCTTGCTCTTTTGCTCCAAGTGAATCCACAACCAATCTCTCTTCGGAGCGGGCTTTAAGCCCGCTCTTTCCGCTTTCAAAGCGAATGAGGAACTAAATATGCCTAACATGGATTTTGAAACCTGTTATGCGGCTCTGGAATTGCAGTTCGGTGCTGGTCTAAAAGAAATCAACGAACAATGGCGGAAGCTGTCCCGCATTCATCACCCAGACCGCCACGCGCGCGACCCGAAGAAACATCACATCGCGCAAGAGAAGCAAAAACAGTTGAACAATGCGCGCGATCTCTTGAAGAAATGGTTTGAAGTGAACCCGCATGCAACGCCGCCCCGCAACTCAAGCAGAGCTCAGCAGACACAGAATCAAAACAAATCAACCACCGCAAATACATCAACCAACAACAACTCCAGCAAATCACAATCAAACAACAGTAGCTCGCAGACAAAACAAGGAACGCAATATACACAGCAACAAACGCACTCGCAGCAAGGTCAGCAGAATACCCACTCACAGAACCGTAGTTCGAGGTCGACGCAAGAAGCACCACGACAGCCTGCGCCGAATACCGGATGGTTCACCGCATCGGAATTAAAACTGACATCGCTTCAGGAACTTGTACAGAAGATCGAGAATCACTGTAGCGGCGCCGAACCAACATGCCTCGGGATGATTCTTGGATTCTCGGCTTTATTCGGACCACTCTTCGTGATATCAGGGATGCTCGGTGCACTCTTCCCAGAGCTGCCAGGATACTATCCGGACTGGCTTATGGTGACGATGCTCGGTGCTTCTGGTTGGTGTACATCCTACATCTTCCGCTGGTTCTTCGCAGAAGCCGAGCTAATAAAGCTCCAGCAGAAGGAAATGTACTTTCGCAGCACGCGCACCATAAGTGATACCGTGGACCTCGCCAAAAGCATCATTGGCAAACACAACCCGCACAATGGCACTTGGAATTTTACCGCAACCGGCGCGGCTCATGAAGCAACCCTCCACTTCGAAGAAGAAGTTTTTCCCGAAGTAAAGCGCTTTCGCTGCCTCAAGATCCGATTTGAAGCTCGACCCGGAACATATTCAGTGGTTTTCGCGATGCAAGTCAAAGCGACATCACCGGTCAATTCGTTCTCCTGCAAGCAAATTGCTGAAAAGGTCGTTACAGACCTAAAGAAAGAACTGCAACAAATAGCAGCATAAAATAATCGACGGGCTCGGCTGGACGCCGGGTCCGTTTTTCTTACTAAGCTTTGAATGAACCTGACGACCCGTCTTGACTCGCCCCGCTTTCACCTTTATGAGCGAAGGCGGGCGATAGACGGCAGATGCAAAACAAGCGCGCCTTCGCCTTGGATATTTTAGCGGAGCGGTCAAGACAAACAGGGCGAGCAAAGCAGCGCACTGCTACACCTGCCTCGATCCTTTCCGCTCAGGACAAACGAATCCGGCAGTAGCGCCCGCCCAACCTTTTGCCGACACGATGGCTGGCGACAACCTGCAATCTTTTGATGCACTCTGACTCGTTCTTTTGCTTGTGCTTGGCTTTCCGCCGCGCCGCCGCTGCGCGTTCCTTCGTGATCTGCCGACGCCCTAATACGTTCCTGCGCAAACTTCTTACCCTGTGCTTTCGTCTGGAGTACGATCATCTTTTGCGACCAGCTCGACGCCCATTGGCGTTTGTCCGAAAGCACTGGAAGCGCATACCGACATGGCCACGAGAGAACCGAACTGCCACATTTGGCGCCACCGGTGCATGTCTTAACGTGCGAACGCTGACACAACTTTTTGCTTGCTGCAATGGCAAACCCTAAAGGGCGCTTCGCGTCCATGCAGCAGCAAAAAGCGCATGCGCGGCTGACGCTTGTGTCTTTTTCCGGGGCACTAACACGCACTGGAGGTGCCAAATGAACAACTCGATCACTATCGTCGGACATGTCGGACAAGCTCCCCACACAGTCTCTTTCGGAGACACCGGCAACAAGGTCGTCAAATTCTCGGTCGCAGTAAAAGAGTTCTCTTCCAATACGGACGAAGACAAAACAATGTGGATTGACGTTGATGCCTGGAACGGGCTTGGTGAGCGCGTCTTGAAAAGTATCACGAAGGGACGCGAAGTCGTGGTAAATGGCCGGCTGGCGATAAGCACTTATCCCAAAGAAGTGAACGGCGTCAAAGTGCAAATGACAAAGCCGGTCATCAAGCTCACCAGCTTCCACCTCTGTGGCAAGAAGCCAGCTCGGGACGAGGCGCAGACCGCCTAGTTCAGTAACCGAAGCGGAATCGAAGCAGGGGCGCGAGTCCCTGCTGATTTCCTTTTTGCTCCAGTTTCAGCCGCTGTCGTCACTGCTAATCAATTTCCGCACTCAAGGCCCGCCCCGCAGTTGCATCGGCTGACACCTTAAGATTTGCGCTGATCTTGAGTCACAGCGCGGTCAGTCACAACAGCACTTTCTCTTAGCGTTTCTATTTCTTTGATTTTACGGGGTCGGCGCCACCGCGCGTCAAGCGCATCGGCAACACACTTCTATCCACGTTCAGATCTCCGCTTGACCCACGGAGCCAACCCCGTGCCCCCGGTTTTGAGGCGAAACGCCCCACTAACCAGAGGTATGCACATGGAAAAGAAATACGGTCTTGAGTTGACCAACAATAGCAAGGCATCATGGGCCTTCAGCTTGCCGCGCAGCGCAACTTGCATCGGCGCAACAGACATCTGCAAAAAAGTCTGCTACGGCAACGGCGTGCGATATCAATCAAACGGACAGAGAGCCCGCCGCGAACGTAACTTCCGCACAATTGAGCTTCTCCTCGCAAAAGGCGGACCAGAACTTCTAGCCGAAAATCTGGTGGCATTGGCAGACACGGTCAGACCAAGCGATTGGCTCGCAGCCTCGATTACAGGCATGCGCACCCAAACGCCCTGGACCCTCCGCATTCATGACGTCGGTGACTTTCATTCCACGGAATATGTGAAGGCCTGGTCCTTGGCAGTACGGCAACGCCCACTATGCTCTTCGGAACGTGTCAATGACTTTGAGATAATTTCCACATTAGTTTAGTGTATTACTATTCACATTTTTGCCGATTTCGACTGTCGGCGGGTCCCCCAAAAA
>Ga0163154_10002240_pt1 | contig 28522 bp, 21 predicted proteins | sample OliLakLV19MP9P1_FD_148649 | JGI IMG/M metagenome (GOLD analysis project Ga0163154, IMG submission 148649) | Freshwater microbial mat bacterial communities from Lake Vanda, McMurdo Dry Valleys, Antarctica - Oligotrophic Lake LV.19.MP9.P1 | ecosystem: Environmental > Aquatic > Freshwater > Lake >... | reverse complement strand
GTGACGAGACTCCCGAGAGTCCCGTGTCGACTGCGACGGCGGTCATCGCCTCCAGAATCCCAGCCAGCCCGGATGCTCCGGCGCCCGCCCGAGCGGCGACCCGTGTCTCCCCGCCCCGCCCTCCGGAGTCCAAGCCGGAATCGCGCAGCGATGGGCGAAGCGTGGGCAGACCTGGCTCGACCAGTGCCGAGCCACGTCGGGCCGCAGCGGCGCCGACCACGACTCGCGGCGGCGGCGACGCCGGCGGCGATGCGGTCGATTACCGCACGGTGCGACCCAAGTCGGCGCCGGTGATGAACATCCCGAATCGGCCGAGCTCGGTCTCGCCGGCGGGAGAAATGCTCGGCACGCCGGAGAAGGCCACGCTTGCAGGCCCGCGGGTCATTCGCGTCGAGGCGCCCGATGCAGTCGCCGCGCCGCGCCCGATGAACCGCAGCGGACCCGGCGGCGGACGGCCCACCGATGCCAACCGCACTCGTGATGGTCGCGGCGGCGCTGGTGCCGGAGCTCCCGGAAGCCTGGCTTCGCGGCGACCGACCGGTCGGCGCTCCAACGCCGGCGAGAGCCCCTCGGGACGAAGCGGTCGTGCCTTCTTCGCCGATTCGGTTCCCTTCGAGCCGTGGCGCGAGCAGGATCTGCTGGAGCGCGATCAGCGCCTGCAGAAGTCCACCGGATTCGTCCGCGCCCATCGTCGCGACGCCAAGCGTCCCGGCGGTCCGGGCGGTCAGCGCGGCACGGCGTCGGGTCGACCCGAAGGACCGACGAAGGTTCCGCAGCCGGTGACGGTGCGCGAGCTCTCGGCGGCAACCGGCGTGAAGGCCTCGGAGATTCTCCAGAAGCTCTTCCTGTCCGGCACCATCTCGACCATCAACTCCACCATCGACTCCGACAAGGCGGTCGAGGTGATGTTCGAACTCGGCATCGATATCGAGGTCGTCGAGCAGCAGTCGGCCGAAGAGGAGATCACCGCCAGGTTCACGGCGCGGGAGTCGATCGACGTCCGACCGCGGGCGCCGGTGGTCACGATCCTCGGCCACGTCGATCACGGCAAGACCTCGTTGCTCGATCGCATCCGCAACACCAACGTCGCCGGAGGCGAGGCGGGCGGCATCACCCAGAAGACCAGCGCCTTCCAGGTGCCGGTCAAGGCCGGTGACAAGGAACGGGTCATCACCTTCATCGATACCCCGGGTCACGAAGCCTTCACTGGCATGCGGGCCCGCGGTGCCAAGGTCACCGACATCGTGGTGCTGGTCGTCGCGGCCGATGACGGCGTGATGCCCCAGACCGTGGAGTCGATCAATCACGCCAAGGCGGCGGGCGTGCCCATCGTCGTGGCGCTCAACAAGATCGACAAGAGCGACGCGACCGAGCCGAACATCACCCGCATCCTCGGACAGCTCGCTGAACACGGGCTCAATCCGACGGAGTGGGGTGGTTCCACCGAAATCGTCCGCACCAGCGCCACCAAGGGCACGGGCGTTCAGGATCTCCTGGACATCCTCGACTATCAGGCCGAGCTGCTCGGTCTCGAAGCCGACTTCGGTGGCCTGGCGCGGGGCACCGTGCTCGAGGCCCGCATGGAGGAAGGCCGCGGCCCGGTGGCCAGCATCATGGTCCAGGAGGGCACCCTCAAGAAGGGCAACTTCGTGGTCATCGGTCGGGCCTTCGGCCGCATCCGGGACATCATCAACGATCGCGGGCAGCGGCTCGACGAAGCCGGTCCATCGACGCCGGTGGCCATCTCGGGCATCGACACCGTTCCTGACTCGGGCGACAAGTTCTACGTGGCCGAGTCGCTCAAGTCGGCCGAGCAGGCCGCGGACGACCGCAAGCAGGTCGAAAGGCAGCGCGAGCTGGCGACGCCCAAGATCACTCTCGACAACGTCTTCGAGCACCTCGCCAAGGGCACGAAGAAGGAGCTGTCGCTGGTGGTCAAGGCCGACGTGCACGGTTCGCTCGAGACCCTCAAGGCGGTTCTCGGCAAGCTCTCGACCGAAGAGGTCGCAGTCTCCGTCAAGCATGCCGCGGTCGGCGGCGTGAACGAGAGCGACGTCGGTCTCGCAGCGGCGACCGGGGCGATCATCATCGGTTTCAACGTGACCAGTTCGGCCAAGGCTCGAGCCTTGGCTGAGGCGAAGAAGATCGACATCCGGCTCTACGAGATCATCTACAACATCACCGACGACATCACCAAGGCCGCCCGGGGTCTGCTCGAGCCCGAGCAGCGCCTTCAGGTCCTCGGTCATGCGGAGGTTCGTCAGGCCATCCGCATCACCAAGGTCGGCATGATCGCCGGCTGCTACGTGACCGACGGCGTGATCGAGCGCAATGCCCAGGTCCGCGTGACCCGCGACGGCATCGTGGTCGAGAAGGATCGCCGTCTCGAGCAGCTCAAGCGCTTCAAGGACGACGCCAAGGAAGTCCGCGCCGGCCAGGAGTGCGGCATGAAGATCGACGGCTACGACGACATCCGTGCCGGCGATGTTCTGGAGTGCTACAAGACGGTGACGGTGGCCCGCGGATGATCATGTTCCCCCGACGCCCCCGACGCCCCCGACAGTGGATCATTGGAATCGGATCGACTTCGGCCTCCCGAGCGGGGTCGAAGTCGTGAGCCATCGACCCGAGCAGGTCAGCTCGCTCATCCGCAAGACCGTGCAGGAGTCGATCTCGCGCGGCCTGAATGATCCGCGCATCCGCGGGCTGGTCTCGGTGACGCGGGTCACCGTCGATCCGGACCTCTCCGAGGCCCGGTTCTCGATCTCGGTTCTTCCCGAGAAGGATGGCAAGCTCGCGGTACAGGGGCTCCAGAGCGCCGCAGGGCTGCTTCAGAAGCGACTCCGCGAATCGCTGTCGCTTCGTCGCGTACCCCGACTGGTGTTTCTGCTCGACGATTCGCTCAAGCGCCAGGCCGAGACCGAGGCGGCCATTCCCCGGGGTGACGGTGGCGTTCCCGCCTCGGATGTCAGCACTCCCCCGAACCCAGCCAACTGAAGCAACCCCGTGAACGCCCCCAAGCTCGCTGCACTTCTCAAGAAGCACCCCTCCGCGGTCTCGGCCACGCTGCCCGAGTCCCTGGCCACGCGCGATCCGATTGCGGTGCTCGTCTACTCCTTCCTGCTCTGGGAGGCGAACACGCCGATGGCCCTCGAGGCGTTCGAGCGCTTCACCGCGATGACCGTCGACATGAACGATCTGCGGGTGTCGCTCCCGGCCGACATCGTGGCCACGCTCGGCCCGCGCTATCCGCTGGCGGAAGAGCGGGCCCTTCGACTCAAGGCCACGCTGAACGACATCTTCCGCCGCGAGCACGCGGTGCGACTGCCGCCTGCCGCAGCGGGCAAGCGCGACATCCGCGCCTATGTGGAGAGCCTCGAGGGAATCGTGGCCCCGTTCGTGGCCACTCGAGTGATGCTCCTGTGCTACGGCGTGCACGGCGTTCCCGTCGACGAACGAACTCGTGAAGTCCTCATCGAGGCCGGCGTCTTCGAGCCCAAGGCCGATCAGCAGGAGATCAGCAACGTCCTCTCGCGGCACGTGAAGGCCGAGCAGTCCGAGCAGACCCATCTCGACCTGCAGGCCTGCGTCGATCAACTGCCGGTTGCGAAGCCGGTGAGCAAGCCAGACCCGAAGCCAGACCCGAAGCCAGTCCCGAAGTCAGTCCCGAAGTCAGCCGCGAAGCCAGCCGCGAAGCCCGCGCCGGCCGCGGGCGTCAAGCCGATTGCGAAGTCCGCCAAGGCGGAGCCCGCTCCGGCGGCGGCAAAGCCGAACCCCAGGGGGACCGCGGCAAAGGGCGAACCCGCCAAGAAGGCCCGCGGCGGGAAGGGATGACCCTTGTGGCGATCCGCCCCGGCACAGCGATTCGGGTGCTCCTCGCCACCAGCGTGACGGCACTCTGCATTGCCGGCACGGGCGGCGGGACCGTGAGTGCGAACTCACCGGGACGACCAATGGTGGTCCGCCCTGCGGTATCGAGCGAGTCCGGTTCGATCAACGCACCTCCTGATCCGGCTCATGGCGTGGCTCCCGATCCGCCTCCTGATCTCGAAGACGTCGTCCTCAGACGGAGGCGCACCGACGACCCGCGGGCCTGGCTCTCACTCCCCGACGTCGCGCCGATCGAGTCGCTGCCCTTCGCCACGCCGGCGCCGCGGATGCCCGGTGGCGCCACCGATGAGGCATCGGCCGAACGGGCCAAGGCTGCCGGCCTCGAGGCCATCGAGTTGAATCGCTCGCTGGTGGCCATCACCGAGCTCGAGAAGGCCCGGGCTCATCGGCCCGATGACGAGGTCGTCCTGCGCGGCCTCGCTCGGAGTTACTTCAGCCTCGGAAACGCATCGCGAGCCATCGACGACTACCGACGCCTGCTCGAGGTGGCTCCGAACGATCGCGAGGCGCTCCATTTCATCTCGCTGTCGCTCTTCAATCGACGCATGCCCGCCGCGGCGCTCACCGCCCTCCTTCGACTCGATCGAGAGGTGAATGCGGCTGCCGACGATCAGTCGCCGGGTGCCCCGACTGCGGTCGAGCGAGTCGTCGTCCCGGTCCTGCTCGCGGCGGCGCTTCGTCAGACCGGCCACGATCGCGCCGCAATTGCGGCCATGCGTCGGGCCCTCGATCTGTTGGCGTCCATGCCGGTGCACGATCGCCCGACCCAACCCAATCAAGCGTCACGAAACGATGCTCAGACGGTGATGCAGCGGCAGTTCGCCGATATCGCTCGCGAACAGGGCGAATCGTGGATTGCAGTCGGCGATGGCCACGCCCGGCTCGGGGAATGGACCGAGGCGCTCGACGCGTACGCGACAGCGACGGAGGGCGATCCATCGCAGCTCGATCAGGTCCGCGCCCGGCGAACTTTCGTGCTGCTGATTCTCAAACGGAGTGATGACGCCCTGGCCTCATGGCTCGGCGGGCTCCCGGAGGACCGGGCAATCGGGGCCCGCGAATCGCGGGAGGCGACGTGGCTCGCCGAAGCCAGCGGCGACGCCGCCGCGGTGGCGCGGGCCCTCAAGCGAGCGGGAGAGACCGAATCACGTCCCGGGCTCCTGCGGCTCTCGGCGATGCTCCTTCCGGACGAGGACGCGGCGGCGCTGCGCCTCGAACTCCTGCGCAAGCTTCCTGGCGATGCCCTCCTGGCTCGGGCTCTGATCCTCGGAACACGAGACGTCGCAACCGTGATCCCCGCAACGGGGCGCGCAGGAGCCGAGGGAGACGGCGCTGACGACCTCTTCGAGCGAGCGGCGCATCGGGCCCTGAGCCTCATCGACGAGGGATTGATTGCACCGGAGGTTGCCGCGACGCTCCTCGCCGAAGCGCCAGCCAGGCCTGCGGCGCTTCGCCACGCAATCGAGACGCTGGGGGCGCTTCCGACCCACGCAACCTCGCCGAAGAGCCGCGCGAATGCAGCGGCCCTCGTGACTGCGATCCTCCTTCGCCTCGGCGCACCCGGTGACGCATGGCGCCACGCCCTCGCCGCCCGCGACGACGCGACGTTGACTCCGCATCGTGTCGCGGTGCTCCGAGCCCAGCTTGCCGCCGCTGCGGCGCTCGAAGAGCACTCCCTGATCGCCGAGGCCCTGGGGTGGAGCGATCCCGCGGCGGGAGAGTTCATCGCGAGCGGCCTCACCATCGGGCCCGTCGAGCCTGAACTCATCGGCGCGGCCGCGGCCGCCCTGATCCGGGTGCGCGAGTCGAATGCCGCAGAACGGGTGCTGGCCCAGGTGCTGACCCAGGTGCACGGCCGGGGGATGGCAGCCATCGAACCCGATGCCATCGAGACGCTTCCCGCCGCGGAGCGGGCCCAGCGTGCATCCACCTGGTTGGAGATCGCAGAGGCCTGGCTCGACGTCGCCGATTCCCGGGCCGACAGTTCGGTGCGCAGCGCCCTTGCCGGACGACCTGGGCTGCCGCGCAGCACCGATTGGACCGCGGCGCTCGAGGGGGCCAGGGCTGCGGCCGAAGCAGTGCTGCGGTTCGAGCCCAATCACGCCGGAGCCACGCGGATATTGATCGAGGCCATCGGCGTCGGAGTTCATGCCGGGATCGCGCCGACCCAGCCCGTGCAGGCGCGGCTCGACCAGCTCCGCGAGCGCTTCCGCAATCAACCTCAGTGGAGTGCCGTCCGCGAGGATTGCGCGGTGGTCTCGGAAGCCGCAGCGGGACGGTGGAACGAGGCGTGCCGCCGCATGGCCCTGCTGGTCGAGGAGCGGCCGCAGGATCGCCGACTCCTCTCGAGGCTCACCAACCAATGGCCTCGGCGCGGTTCACCGGACGACGCCTGCGACTGGTTCCGCGGCCGCGTCGAGCGGATGCCATCGAACGCTCGAGGCGTCGAGGGATACGTCGCGTCGCTGATTGCCCGGGGCGACACCGTTCGTGCCCTCGAGTGGCTCGAGGATCGTGTCGCTGGCGACCCCCAGGATCAGGTCGCTGGCGCACTCCTCGAAGCCCTGGAGTGGTCGGCGGGCCGCGGCGGCTCGGCGGCGCAGCGGGCCGAGTTGCGACTACGACAACGACCGGCGGCGCCCATGCGGGAGCTGAGTCTCGCCCAGCTTGCATGGCAGCGGGGGCGACCCGACGAGAGTCTCTCCATCCTTCAATCGCTCGAGGGCCACCGAGTCTCACGGCGCGAGTGGGCTGCGGCGGTCGACCTGCTGGATCGACTCGAACCGCCGCCCGACGGCAGCGCTGAGCTGCTGCTTCAACTCGTGGATCGTCTGCTCGAAGCGCCCACGGTGACGAGGCCGGGGGTAACCGGGCCCGGCGTGACCGGGCCGAGCGGAGAGGGCGATCTGCGCCCGGAGACGCTCAGTGCCGCGGTTGTCGCGGAAGTGGCCGTCGGTTCCGGCCGTGCGGCAATCGATCGACGGGTCTCCTCCCTCGCCCGCCTCGTCAACGGCACCATGAGCAGTGCCGAGGAAGCCGCGGTCTGGATCGAACTGGCCCAGGCCCTGGTCGATGCGCAGCGGCCCGAGGTGGCCGGCGACGCGCTGCGTCGGCGCCTCTTTGCTGAACCGCGTCTGGAGCGCGGCGAGTGGATGGCGCTCGCCGACGCCGCCGCAACGGCAGATGTCGCCACCCGTGACCCCGCTCGCACCCGCGCGTTTCTTCGCGAGGTCCTGCCGCAGCGCTCCGAGACGGGCTGGCCGGAACTTCCCGAGCTGCCGCCCGACGGCAGCGTCGGGAGCGAAGCCCTCGTCTTCCTGAGCGGCCGCTGGACTCTGCTGCTCGAGACTGATGGCGCCATTGCCCTGCTCCGCCATGCCATCGACCTGGACTCGCAGCATGGCATGGCCCTCAACAACCTGGGATACGCCCTGCTCGAGCGGGATGGACCGACCGACGAAGTGGTCACGATGATCGAGCGCGCCGCGGCGCTCGTCCCAGGGTCGGCCAGCGTCATCGATTCCCTGGCGTGGCTGCGCTTCCGACAGGGACGCATCCACGACGATGCCGCGGGTCCGACGGACGGACGCGGCGCCGCCACGCTGATCAAGAGGGCTGTTGCCCTGGCGGGAAACGACCTGTCGCCGGAACTGCTCGATCACGCCGGCGATGTGGCCTGGGTTTCGGGCAATCGCGAGGATGCTCTGGTCTCGTGGCGCAGGGCGGTTGCCCTCGTCGACAGCGACTTCCCTCGGGCTTCGACCGTGAACGCTCTCGAGCAGCATCAGCGCCAGGCGTTCGGCCTCGTCGTGGCCGACTCGCGCGAGATCTGGGACGAGTCGTACGGTCGGCCGCGGGAGCGTGCCCGCCGCAAGATCGAGCAGGTCGAGCAGGGGCTTGATCCGCTCTGAAGCTCAGACACTCACTTCACCTTCACCCCTTCAAGACCCAATTCGGAACGAGCCGAGACCCGTGGCTGGACATAGCGCCTGGAAAAACATCAAGCATCGCAAGGCCAAGCAGGACAAGGTCCGCGGACGCGCCTGGACCAAGTGCAGCCGGGCCCTGATCGTCGCGGCTCGCAACGGTGGCGCCGATCCCAACTTCAACCCGTCGCTGCGCCTGGCAATCGACGAGGCCAAGGCCGCGAACATGCCCCGCGACACCATCGAGAAGGCAGTCAAGAAGGGAGCGGGGGATCTGGAGGGCGTCTCCTACGAGCAGGTTCGTTACGAGGGGTATGGCCCGGGCGGCGTGGCCATCCTGGTCGACTGCCTCACCGACAAGGTCACCCGCACGGCGCCGGATCTTCGGGTCGTCTTCGAGAAGAACGGTGGCAATCTCGCAAAGCCGGGGGCGGTGGCCTTCTCGTTCGAGTCCAGGGGCGTGCTCCTGATCGAGCGCGGGGCGACCGACTCGGACGGCAGGATTCTGGAGGAGGATCGGATCATGGAGCTGGCGTTGGAAGCCGGGGCCGATGATGTCGTGGCCTCGGAGAACGGCTGGGAGATCACCTCGACACCGGCCGAATTCCTTCGCGTGAAGGACGCGATCGGGCGAAGCGGCATCGAATTGACCTCGGGTGAGGTGGCGATGATCCCGCTCACCAGCGTCGCCTGCGACGAGTTCCAGAGCACCGCGGTGCAGAAGCTGCTCGATGCCCTCGAGGAGAATGACGACGTTCAGAAAGTCTGGCACAACGGCGAGCTGGTGTGAGCGAGAGCGCGTCGGGCCTCGCAGAGGACCGCAACATGATCAGACTCCGACACACGATCGTCTTCACGGGGAAGGTGCAGGGCGTGGGCTTTCGAGTCACCGCTCGGCAGATTGCCCTGCGCTACGCCGTGTCCGGATGGGTTGGGAATGAGCCCGACCGCTCGGTGACGTGCGTGGTCGAGGGGAAGCGCGAGGAACTCGAGCGGTTTCATCGGGCCGTCATGGACGCCCTGCACGGATACGCGCGGGACTCGTCGGTCGTCGAGTCTCCGGCCACCGGCGAGTTCGATGGCTTCGAGATCCACCGCAGCGGCGGACCCAACTGACGGGCGCGCCGTTCGTCCGCCCGCCCAACGCCCTCAGCGCAGGGCCCGCACTCCGTCGCGAACCTCGCGCAGGGCCAGCACATGTGCCTGCGACCACGAGCAGACCGGCTGAGTGCCCACGGGCCGGTCGGGTCCAGCACCATGGAGTTGGGGGAGTTGAGGGAGTTGAGGGCGATCGAGATGGCGTTCGTCACCGAGCCCGGCGCCGGTCGACTTTCTGACCCGCTGCAGAATCCGATCGCGGATTCCCGCGGCGTCGGCCATTCCCTCGATCAGGGCCACATGCGAGGCGCTGCCGCCGGCCTGGGGCATCGAACTGCCGCCGCCGGCGGTCTGCACGACCACATCGGCGATGCCGAAGAAGCGCTGCAGCGGTCCCTGACTCACGGTGACATTCTGAATGTTCTCGAAGGTGATGGTCACCTCGTTGATGACCCAGATGCCGCGGCGGATCCGCAGGCTTCGATTGCTCATCGCGTACCACGTGGTGTCGTAGCGAAGGTGGAGTGCCACGTAGACGAAGATGTCCGGCACGATGGCCAGGATCAGCGCCGGAACGGTCAGCACCACTCCGAGCGGCACGGAGATGGTCAGCACCACGATCCACAGAAAGAGGATCAGGACATCGGGAATCCACATCAGCATCCAGAACCAGAACTTCAAGTACCGCAGGAAGTTCCTGGACGGCTGAAACGCCTCCGCCACGACGCCCGGATCGCAGGGCAGTTGCGGCGGCTCGGTCGGCACCTTGAAGACGCCGGTGAGAACCTGCCACACTGCGCGGTAGATCGGCACCGCCAGCGTCTCGGTCAATCCGCTGCGCTCGGTGGTCATGACGTCCTCTCCGCTCGTGCGGAACGAAGCGAACGCAGCTCGTCGCGAATCTCATGGAGCAGAGCGAGGACTTCATCGTCCGGGCTCGAGCCGGGCGTGGTGCCTGCGAGACTCGCCCCATTCCCCAGGTTCGGCGATGCCGGCGCACCAGCGGGGGCGCTCGATCGGTCCACGTGCTCCTGTCCCGCACCGCTGCCGCGCATGCGTCGATAGAGCCAGTCGCGAAGCTCGTCGGGATTGCGGATTCCCTCGATGGTCAGTTCAGGAGTGGAACTTCCCGAGGCGGTCTGGATCGAGACGGTGGTGAGTCCGATCCAGCGCTGGATGAGCCCGCGGGAGACGTGAATGTCCTGGATCCGCCGATAGGTGAGGTAGGTCTCGCGTTTGAACAGGAGCCCCACCGACATGCCCACGCCTTCGTCGTCAAAGCGATACCGAAGGGTGGTGTAGCGGATCCAGAGCGGGATGAAGATGATTGGGAAGAAGATCAATCCGAAGAGCGACTGGATCGTGTAGTAGCGAAGGAGGAGTTCGTCCGGCCGTTCGATCGTGCGCGGATCGAACGCCGAGGCGGGTGGAGTCCTGATTGCCCTCTCACCCGAATGGCCCGATGGGCCCGCTGGACCGGGCATGGCTGAATTCGACACGGATCGCCTCCTCTGGTGCGTCGCCGATCCCTCGAGAGCTTGGAAGATTGCACCGATCCTCGGCCGGAACTCATAGGGATTCGATCCGCGACGATTGACGGAGTGTCGGCAGAAAGCACGGTCGCGTCCACCCGCCTGCGGCGTACCCTCGACCCCGTCGCGGAGTTCCATGCCAAACAAGCCCAATTCCGCCCGTCGCCCCAACAGCCCGCGCCGCGCCAAGCGGACCGCCGCTCCACAGCGAGGTCCCGTCCCCGTCACCGATCTCTCGGTGGCCTACGAGGACGATCAGGTCATCGTCGTCGACAAGCCGGTGGGCATGCTCAGTTCGGTCGATCCCGAAGAGCCCAGTCCGACGCGGGCCCCCAATGCATTCGATCTGGTGAAGAGCCGGGTCCGCGAGGCCGCCATGAAGCGCGGCACGCGGGCCTGGATCATCCATCGACTCGATCGCGACGTCTCCGGTCTGCTGGTCTTCGCCAAGACCGAGGCCGCGTACGAGTGGCTCAAGGAAGATCTCCGCGCCCGGCGACTCGGTCGGACCTACATCGCACTGGTCGAGGGCGACCTCGACGCCCTTCACCCGGGCACCCGCAGCGGCGGAACGAAGACGGCCCGCGGGAGCGATCTGACGACTCCGCTCGATCTGCTCTGGTCGGGAGGGGCGTCGCCGTCGCTGACCATTCGCAGCATTCTGGTCGACAGCGGCGCCGGTCGCGTCCGCAGCGCTCCCAAGGCCCTCGGTCGCGAACCTGGTTCTGCCGAAGAGGCGGAAGGGCGACGGGCGGTGACGCTGGTTTCCAAGGTCGCCAGCGGAACCGGTCGCACGCTGCTTCAGGTCAAACTCGAGACCGGTCGCAAGCATCAGATTCGAGCCCACCTGAGCGAGCTGGGTCTCCCAATCGTCGGTGACCGCCGCTACGGGGCCACCACCGATCCGCTTGGGCGGATCGCTCTGCATGCCGCCGAACTCACCTTCCCCCATCCGACAAGCGGGGCGATGATTGCGCTTTCGAGCCCTGTTCCCGAGGGGTTCTTCACCCTGTGCGGGGCCACGCCACCGCGTCGCGAGGCGCGTGAGGCGGTGCCGGTCGTGGGTCGCGCCCCACACTCGAAATCGCAATCGAATTCGAAGTCGAGCGAGAGCGAGAGTGCCCGCTCGAAGGAGACTGGCGCACGCAAGCGGGGCGAGGGAAAGGATCAGAACGACTCCTGGGACCACGTCGCCGGCTGGTACGACGAGCTGATCGGCGAGCACGGAAGCGATCACTACCGCGAGGTGATTCTTCCTGGAGCGCTGCGGCTGATTGGCCCGCGCCCCGGTCAGCGGGTCCTTGACGTGGCCTGCGGACAGGGCGTGCTGGCCCGACGGCTCGCCGCAATGGATGTCGACGTGCTCGGCGTGGACTCCTCGCAGCGCCTGATCACGGTGGCCCGCAAGCAGTCCGAGGATGACGCCAACCAGCGCTTCGTGGTGGGCGACGCTCGTGATCTCGACGCGGCAATCGAGCGGGACGCAGCCCAGTCGAACGTTCCCAAGGCCCGCTACGACGTCGTCACCAGCATCATGGCGCTCATGAACATCGAGCCGCTCGAGCCGCTCTTCGCCTCGGTGGCCCGAGCCCTCCGGCCCGGCGGCGCATTCGTGGCCGTGATTCTCCACCCCGCCTTCCGCGCTCCGGGCCAGACCGCTTGGGGCTGGGATGCCATTCCCGCAACGAGCGAGCGCGATGGCGCCCGCCGAAGCGCCCCGCCGCGGGGCGGGGCCAGGGGTCGAAATGAACAGGGTCGCGACGGAGGCCCAGCGATGCGTCAGTTCCGCCGCGTCGATGGGTATCTCTCGAGTGGCGAAAAGCAGATCATCATGAATCCCGGCGCTGTCTCCAGCGGCGACGCGGTGGTTGCCACCACCACCTATCACCGTCCCCTCCAGACCTACGTCCGCCTTCTCGCTGCCCAGGGTTTCCTCATCGAAGCGATGGAGGAGTGGCCCAGCATGCGCCGCTCGCAACCCGGCTCGCGTGCCGACGAGGAGAACCGCGCTCGCCGCGAGATTCCGCTCTTCCTGGGGTTGCGGGCGGTGTTGCGCGAAGCGAGGGGATAGGCGTGTCGGCTGCGCCGACTCCTGAGGTGTGCCGCGCGCCCGGCACCTGTCCGGCGCTCGGCACAATCGACGCGGCGCTGACTCCGGCAGCTTGGTCGATCGAGTCGAGCGGATACAGGGGGGAGTGGGTGTGGGAAGTGGGACGTGCGGGCCTCTGAGTGCCACGGTCGGCTGGTCCGACCGTGCTCGGGGGGCACGCGCGGCAGCGCCCTTCTGGACCGCCGAGCACCAGCTCGGCCAGAGCCTCACGTGCCCAGCGAATCGCATTCCGTCACGTCGCGCAGGAAGTATGTGACACGGAGATCACGGAGATCACGGAGAGAGAAGGAACTTCTCCGACGCTTCTCTTTCCGCTCGTCAGTGTCCTCAGTGGCCTCCGTGGCCTCCGCGGCATGACGGCTCTTTCTCACACGGCGGCTCGCGCCGCCGTACATCGCGATGGGGCTCGGCGGTGCCAAGTCGGTGCCGGGTCGGTGCCAGGTCGGTCCCGGGTCGGTCCCGGGTCGGTCCCGGGTCGGTGCCGTCCGCGCACTTTGCCCCCCCTGAACTGCTCGGCTCGAGGGCCGCGGAGGCGCAGCCGGAGCGGACTTCGTGCCGAGCGACAAAACGTGCCGCGCACGCGGCACACCTCATACGCGGAGGCGCAGCCGAAGCGACCCAGTGGGCGGAGCCCACCCTTCCTCAATCCTCCGACTGATCCAGCACCGCCATGAAGGCTTCCTGCGGAATCGTCACGTTGCCGATCTGCTTCATCCGCTTCTTGCCTGCCTTCTGCTTCTCGAGCAGCTTGCGCTTGCGGGTGATGTCGCCTCCGTAGCACTTGGCAAGCACGTTCTTGCGCATGGCCTTGATCGACTCGCGGGCGATGATCTTGCCGCCGATGGCGGCTTGGATTGGGATCTCGAACTGATGTCTGTCGATCTGCTTCTTGAGCTTGGCGAGAATCATCCGGCTGCGGTGCTCGGCGTTGCTGCGGTGGCAGATCAAGGAGAGGGCCTCGACCGGCACTCCGTTGACGAGAATCGAGACCTTGACCAGATTGTCCTCGCGATACTCGATCATCTCGTAGTCCATGGTCCCGTACCCGCGGGTCATCGACTTCAGCTTGTCGTAGAAGTCGTAGATGATCTCGGCGAGTGGCAACTGGTAGTCGAGGATCTGACGGCCTTCGCTCAGGAAGCGCTGGGTCTCGAAGATGCCGCGCCGTGCGTCGCAGAGCTTCATCAGATCGCCGATCGATTCGGTGGGACAGATCACCTCGACCTTGACGATCGGCTCGCGGATGGCCCGCACCTTCGAGAGATCGGGCAGATCGGCGGGGTTGTGGATCTCGATGGTCGTGCCGTCGTTGAGATCGACCATGTAGGAGACGGTGGGGGCGGTCTGAACCACCTCGACGCCACCCTCGCGCTCCAGTCGCTCCTGCACGATGTCCATGTGCAGCAGACCGAGGAATCCGCAGCGATAACCGAACCCGAGGGCTTCGGAGTGTTCCACGTCGAAGGTGAAGCTGGCGTCGTTCAAGTGCAGCTTCTCGACCGCCTCGCGCAGGGCCTCGAAGTCGGACTTCTTTCCCGCCTCGCTGCCGCTCGAGGGATAGAAGTCGCAGAAGACCATCTGCTTCGGCTCCTTGTAGCCGGGCAGGGCCTCTTCCGCCGGGTTCGACTCCAGGGTGATGGTGTCGCCGACGCGGATGTCGCCGAGTTCGCGGATGGCCGCGACCATGTATCCCACCTCGGCGAAATTGATCTGCTTGACCTTCACGGGAAACGGCGTGTAGCGACCGAGCTCGCTGATCTGGTAGGTGCGACCGGTGCCCATCATCCGCACCTTGTCACCGACCTTGATCAGGCCATCCATGACTCGGAAGTAGACGATCACGCCGCGGTAGTCGTCATACTTGCTGTCGAAGATGAGGGCTCGGGTCTTGTCGGTGGTCGAGGGTCGCGGACCGGGAAGGCGCTCGCAGATCGCATCGAGCAGTTCGGGAATGCCCTGGCCGGTCTTGGCCGAGACGTAGATGCAGTCCTCGGCGGGAAGCCCGAGCACCTGTTCGATCTCCATCGCCACCTTGTCGGGATCGGCGGAGGGCAGATCGATCTTGTTGACCACTGGAATGAGCTCGAGGTTGTTGCCGACCGCGAGGTACGCGTTCGCAACCGTCTGGGCTTCCACACCCTGGGTCGAATCGACCACGAGGATGGCGCCTTCACAGGCGGTCAGGGCCCGCGAGACTTCGTAGGCGAAATCGACGTGTCCCGGGGTGTCGATGAAGTTGAGCTGGTAGAGCTCGCCCTTGTAGGTGTGATGCACCGTCACCGCGGACGCCTTGATGGTGATGCCGCGTTCGCGCTCGAGATCCATCGAATCGAGGAACTGGGCCTTGGCGTCGCGATCAGAGAGTGCCTTGGTGGCTTGCAGCAGGCGGTCGGCCAGGGTGCTCTTGCCGTGGTCGATGTGAGCGATGATGGAGAAGTTTCGGATTGGCACGTGGCGTCTTGAGTCGGCTGTTCGCGCGGGCACTGCTTCGGAGGGGACGGCGCCGCCGGCTTTTCTCTGAAGGGCTGCTCGCGGAAGCCGGGATGATATGCAGGGCTGCCGTGGCTTCTGGCCCGCTCAACGCGGTCCAGGTGATCACCGCGTCAGGAGCAGTGGCCGCAAGCCGCCGCCGGAAGCAGTCGCCGGAAGCAGCCGGATGATGTCGTCGGCAACCTCGACCTCCCTCACGAACCCGATTCCCCCCGCCAAAGTCGCGAGCAACCGCCGCAGTCCCTCGATGGTCGGATAGGCCGGATCGGTCCCGAAGAGCCGGGCATCGTCGATCAGGACGGCATGAGGCAGTGCCGCCGCGCCGCATCCTTGGCGAGACGCGTAGATCGTCTCGAGTTCGGCGATGACTGGAGTATCTCCTTCACCGCGTGCCGTCCCCGGTCCGGAGTAGTGACCGTCGAGCCAGAAGAGCGCCGGTCGATCGAGGGTGGCCACGACCGTGCGCAGGGCCGCGGCGCTGTCACCCTCGATGATCTCGATCTGCGGACTCCCCGCGAAACGACGCCGCGCCGCAGCGGCAAGCGGGGCGCTCAGTTCGATCGAGACGATCCGACCAAAGAACGGGCGCATCGCCGCCACCATGTCGCCGCGGAACGTCCCGGTCTCGACCAGCGTGCCGAGCGAGAACGTGCGGGCGGTCTCGAGCACGGCGTGCCGCTTCACCGGATGAGGCGGCGGAAGCGGCGAGCCCCGGGCATGCCATCGACTGATCGCCCGAGATTCGACGAAACCGCGAATGCCCGGCGCCAGGGAGAGGGCATGGGTCAAGCGATGCAGGCGGGCGCGGCTCATGAGGGAGGGCAGTCGATGTCGGATGGGTGCGTCGCGGTTGGCGTTTCGATCCCCGAAGGCGGGGCGCTCAGGGGAGCCTACCGCAACAGGCGTTTCGCTTCAGCCAGTCGTTTCGGAACTGCTCGACAGCCTCAATGCACTCGATTGTCGACCGCACTCGGGACATCGCTCGATTGCTCCGGGCGCCTCCGGGTGGCCGCAGCCGAGGCAGACCGGCCGCCCCATGGTGCCGAAAGCTCGCCGCACGAAAGGGACGTACCACCACTGCATCGCCCGGATGAAGGCCAGATGCTGCGCCAGCAGATAGACCGGGATCGAGATCAGAAAGAGCCGAAGGGAGACAGGGGAGGGCCACCCCTTGTTCGTGTTCGTCAGCTCGAAGAGGAGTTGCATGACTCCAAGCCACAGCCCGGAGGGAAGCAGGCTGATTGCGGTGAAGGTCACGATTGCCCGCGGCGAGCGCAGCATCGCCAGATTGGCCCGCCAGTGCAGTCGAAACTTCTCGCGGATCGTGAGTCGCATCGACCGATCGTGAAGGTCGTACCAGAGCAAGCCCATGGAAGACCTTCTTCAACGAATCACGCGCAGCGACGTGGTGCGAGAGAGTTCTTCGGTCGGGCGGGCGATCAGGTCGTAGCCGTCGGCGGCGACGGCCGTGCAGCGGACGAGCTCGCCCGAGGCCAGTGGCGAGGCGCTCTGGACATAGGTGAGCGAATCGATCTGCGGCGCCTGGAAGTAGGCTCGACCGGTGTAGAGCGATCCGCCTTGGGAGACGCCGGTGGTCGCCCGCACTTCGCTTCGTCCCGCTGCGGGACCCTCGATCAGCACATCGAACCGGCACGACTGCTCGGCGAGGTAGGCTGTGTTTTCGAAGGCCATCTGCTGCTGAAGGAGCATGATCTCGCGCTCCCGCTCGAGCTTGATCTCTTCCGGCACATGAAGCGCCGGATCGAGATCCATCGTTCCCGCCGGTGTGCCCTCTTCGCGCGAGTAGCGGAAGACGCCAAGCATGTCGAAGCCGACCTCTTCGATGAACTCGAGAAGTTCACGGTGATCGTCATCGGTCTCGCCGGGGAAGCCGGTGATGAAGGTGGTCCGAATGGCGATGCCGGGGACTCGCTCCCGCAGCTTGAGCATCAGCGTCTTCTGAGCCTCGCCGGTGATGTTGCGCCGCATGGCCGCGAGCATCGAGTCGCTGGCGTGCTGCAGCGGAATGTCGATGTATTTGACGATGTTGGGCAGCGTGGCGATGGCCTCGATCATCTCGTCGCTGAAGGTGCTGGGATAGGCGTACATCAGCCGCATCCAGCCGCCGCCCTCCTCGCTGGCGACGCGGTCGATGGTCTTCAGCATGCCGACCAGCCCCTCGCCCGGTGCGTCGTAGCCGATGTCGTTTCCGAAGCTGGTGGTGTCCTGCCCGATCAGGTTGAGCTCGTAGGCGCCGTCGCGCATCAGCTCGCGGGCTTCCATCGCGATGCGGTCGAGCGGCTTGCTTCGCATCTTGCCGCGGATCGAGGGGATGGTGCAGAAGGCGCAGCGCTGATTGCACCCTTCACTCACTCGCAGATACGCCCAGTGGCGCGGAGTCAGGCGGAAGCGGGCGCTGTCGTCCTCGAAGTAGCCCACGCCCTTGCCATCGGCGCCGTTCACGGTCAGACCCACCGTCGACCGTCCGCGCTCCTTCGCCGCCTGCAATGCGTTTCCCGCGATCCAGTAGCGGGGGCCATCGCCGGCCTCGGGCAGCGTGGAGCGGGCGCCCGATTCGAGCGCGGCGGGACCGTGCACGGCATCGAGGATGTGATCGCGGTCGAAGACTCCGATCATCGCGTCGATGCCCGGAGCCCACTCGAGGAGCTTGGCCCGGTGACGCTGCACGAGGCATCCCGCGACCACGACCCGCTGGAGCGACCCGTGGGCCTTGCGCGCCAGAGCCTCCTGGATGACGCCGAGCGACTCGTCCTTGCTGGCCTCGAGGAATCCGCAGGTGTTGATGACCACCGCGTCAGCCTTGTCGTGATCCGAAACCAGTTCCAGTCCGGCACCGCGCAGCAGTCCGAGCATCTTCTCGCTGTCGACGAGATTCTTCGGACAGCCGAGGCTCACAAAGGCGATGGACCGGATGGCGGACATGGGGGGGAGGGTAGCGCCACGCGCGTCGGCTGGCACCGAGTGGGGGCGCCGGCGAAGCCGACGCTGTTTCTTGCGGCACACCTCAGGAGTCGGCGCCAGCCGACGACGACCCCGCCGCGCCGACGCCGTACAACCCCCGCGCGCGAATACACCTCTCCACCTCCGGATCCAGCAGTCCTCCGACCGACTCGCCAGATGCCAGTCGTCGCCTCACCTCGGTCGAACTGCTGTCGACCGGGGGCAGCGGCACGATCCCGCGAATCATCGCCTCGGCGGCATCCGGCGGGAGCGATTGCCGAAGCGACTCGATCACTCCCTCGACCGTGTGCGGGGGGCGGAGCACGATCGCGGGGAAGGCGAGATCGAGGATTTCGAGCGGCTCGCGCCACCTCGCAAAGGTGACCGCGCTGTCGGAACCCATCAAAAGGATGAACACCTCCTCGGGGCCGCGGAGCTGGCGCAGCGCCCGCAACGTCTCCACCGTGTACGCCGGTGGAGGCCGGTCGAGCTCGATGGTCGAGATCTCGGTGTCGGGTCGGTTTCGAAGCGCACGCCGCAGCATCTCCAGGCGATCCGCCGCGGCCGTTGGGGCATCGGACTTGAGTGGGTTCTGCGAGGTCGGAACGAAGAGCACCGAGGTGCATCCGAGGAGCTGCGCCGCGGCTCGGGAGCACTCCAGATGGGCGCGCTGCGGAGGATCAAACGACCCGCCGTAGATCAGAAGCCTCGGACGGCGAGGGTCAATCATCCTCACCTCCGATGGACGGGAGTTGATCCAATCGCAGGGGGACGTCGTCGTGCTCGCGCGGTCCCTCCGTCCTGCCGGCCAATTGGGCAATCGCCTCGGCGGCGCCGCCGAGCAGCTCGGCGACCGCGAGCATGGCTCTGGTGCTGCGGACACCCAGCTCCCTCATCGCCGGCAACTGCTGCGGCTCCCGGATGAGCGCGGAGAGCACGCCCCGCAGGCGGGTCGAACCGCGTGGTGTGACCCAGTCGGCGACATCCACGGGAAGGGTGTCATTCGGACCGTCGCTCACGCCGCGAAGAACCAGCCACTGAACTCCGCGGTGGTGACATGTCTCGGCGAAGCCCCACGACTCGAGATCGATCAGGGTCGCGTCCGGGTGTCGTTGGGCCAGGGCCGCCTTCTCGGCAGGTGTCCGAACCACGCCGCTCACGGTGAGACCGCCGGCGGCGGCTCCACCCTCGGCTCCACCCTTGGCTCCGTTGGCGCCCAGGACGCGCTCGAGGAGCGGGCTCCGCCACACGCCACCCCCGGCGTGGTCGCTGCTCTCCACGCGCGCAAGCCACGCGGCCGGTGGATACGGCGTGCGAATGGCGCCGGCGGTGCCGACCAGGATGGCGATGTCCCCCGACGCTCCGTGTCGCTCGATGAACGTCTTCGGGCCGAGTCCCGGGCCGACGACGGTGGCACCTGGGAGATGCGTCGTCCCGCGCAGCCCCTTGCTCAGGATGCGGGCCTCGAAGGAGAGCGGGCAGAGGAGGTGCGTGGCCACGGGGGCCAGATCGTAAGGTGTCGAGTCGCGCCTGCGCAGCGCCGCCCGCACCGTCCTACTGGCTTGTCTGCTGGCCCATCGACTGGTCTGTTGGGCTCGAGGGCGCGAATCCTCGGCTCGGCCAACCCCTTCAAGGAACACCCCGATGACTCTTCGTGCCCACCGATTCACCTCCGCCACGCTCCCCGCCTCGGTGGCTGCGCGGCTCGCCGCCGCTGCCGCGGACAACCCACCGCTGCGCCGCGGCGACCGCGGGACCGGCGACCGAGGGGCCATCCGCGCCGTGCAGCAGGGCTTGATCGATCTCGACGATCCGACGATCTCGATCGCCTTCGGGGCCACCGGCATCTTCGGGAGCTCGACGCTGGAGGCGGTGATGCGCTTCCAGCGCCGCCAGAATCTCGTCGCCGACGGGGTGATCGGAAGCGCCATGCTGAAGGCCCTCGACGACTGTCATGCTCCGGCGGTGCCCTCGACCACCGCCGCCAGTGGTGCCGCCGCAGCGTCGGGCCCGCGCGGGCTGAGCCTGCACTTCGGCGTGAACGTCGTGAATCCCGCGGCCTACAACGGCTGGGACGGAGCCCTCGGAGGCTGCGAGCCCGACGCCAACGACATGGAGAAGCTCGCCAAGTCGCTCGGGTACACGACCAAGAAGTTCCTGAGCCCTGCGGCAACCAGCGGTGCACTTCTGAGCGAACTCGCCGGCGCCGCCCACACCCTGCGGACCGGCGACATCCTCTTCCTGACCTACTCCGGCCACGGTGGCCAGGTGCCCGACACCAACAACGACGAAGACGCCGACGACGTCGAAGGTCTTGACGAAACCTGGTGTCTGCACGATCGGCAGGTGATCGACGACGAGCTCTTCGCGGCATTCGCCAAGTTCGCTCGCGGCGTGCGGATCATCGTGCTCTCCGACAGTTGCCACAGCGGCACCGTGCTGCGCGGCGCCGAGTACGACGCGGTGGCCCGGGTCCTGGCGACCAACCCCGAGAGCGACCTCAAGATCAAGGCCTATCGATCGGTTCCAATTGAGCTGCGCCGCGCCATCTACACGACTCACCGCGCTCTCTACGACGGCATCCAGGCGATCGTCGAACCGGTGAACGCCGCGTCGGTGCAGGCCAGCGTGATGCTCATCTCCGGCTGTCAGGACGATCAGCTCTCGGGTGACACCGGCTTCAACGGGGTCTTCACGTCGCGCATGATGCGAGTCTGGAACAGCGGTTCCTTCGGCGGTGGCTACCGCCAGTTCCACGAGACCATCCGCCGCCAGATGCCCTCCACCCAGCAGCCCAACCTCTACATGGTCGGGGCGTCGAACGAGGGATTCATGGCCCAGAAGCCCTTCGCAATCTGACCGCGTTGGTCACGACGTCGCCGACGAGCATCAGGGCCGAACTCCTCCCGGCTCGAGCCGTCGGCGACGTTCCCTTCCGACGGGGAACACCTCGCTCGCGCCTGGCCCTGGGCCCGTCGTGGACCGTCGCGGCTGCTCGGCCCGATCTCGCTACTATCCGCCCGTCCTGGACGATCCAGTTCCGCTCCCGGTTCTCAGCCGGTGCGCAACCGGCCCTCAACTGGCCCCATCGTCTAGCCTGGTTCAGGACATCGCCCTTTCACGGCGGTAACGCGGGTTCAAATCCCGCTGGGGTCACTTCCGCACCCCGCACCGGAGCGCGTCCGAGTGCGGGGTGCTGTTTTTGCGGAGTGCGTTGCGAGTCCGTCCCGAGTGCAGGGCGTCGTGCAGCGCGTCAGTCCGGGCACCCGCCCCAGGCGCCGAGCAGGAGACCGAGGTCGGCGCCATCGACGTCGCCGTTGCCGTCGAGGTCGGCGGAGCCATCCGTTCCCCACTGGGCGAGGAGGACGCCGAGATCGGCGCCGTCCACCTGACCGTCGTTGTTGAGATCGGCGACGAGGCCGGGGTCGTACGCCCCGCCGATGCGCGAGATGGTCCCGCCGGTACTTGAGACCCAGGCTTCTCCGCAGCCGCTGCCGAGACCGATGCCGCTCAGGGACCCGATGCCGGCGGCGTGCGCAACCTCGGAAACGAAGCTCCCGGTCGGGGTGTACTCGACGACGCGGGGCTCGACGCTGCTGACCAAGAGCAGGTTGCCGGTGCCCCCGACCACTTCGATGTCGCCGAAGTTGATCGAGACGCTCCCCGACAGCGAGAAGCTCTGAATGACGGCACCGGTGGTGGGATCGATCTCGGCGACTCGGTTGGCGTTGACCCCGCCCGGGACCTGGTCCTGGACGAGGAAAAAGGTATCGCGGATCGGGTGGTAGGCGCCGCCGACCACATGGCTCGTTCCGAAGGTCGTCACCAGTGTCGCCAGCACGGCGCCGGTCGACTTGTCGAGGGCATAGATCTCGGCCACGCCGGTCTCGCCGTCGATGAAGAGCAGCGTGCCTTTGGGAACCGCGATCCCGGCGAGAACCAGAGGTTCCGGCGCGACCTCCAGGTCGGTGTCATCGGCGGCCCCCCCCGGCCGCGGAATGGTCGAGATGGGTGTGCCGGTGCTGCTGAAGCGCTGGATCCAAGGGGCGAAGGCGCCGTACACCCAGACCGAGTCGGTGGCGCTGTCGTACGCGCAGCCGACCGGTGTGCCAATTCCCGAGGGGAACTGCGAGATCACGACCATGTCGGCGCCGGCAGGGCTCACGGCCGAAGTCGCCATCACGCAGAGCGCTGCAGCGACCGAAGTGGCGAGGCGACGAACGCCGAAGGAGGGAACGCGGTGAATCATCTGTGGTTTCTCCCAGCGCGGCGAGGACAATGCCGAGCTCGCGGCCACGGTAGTCGCCGCGACACTCGTTCCGCGTCGACAATTCAACTCGGGAGTCGACGCGTGAAGCTGGGCAGGGTGATGACTCCAGTCAGACAACGGGGCGAGACCACCGGGTGAAACAACCGAGTACGACAACGGGGCGCGATGCGTGCGAGAGACAACTGCGTGTCCAGCTCAGCCGCGCTCGCCGACGAGACCTGGTCCGGGCCGGATCAGTGAAATCCGCGTATATGCAACATCGAACCCGAAGCGGCGGACGTTTCGCTCGGTGCCCTGTCCCGGCGTTCCGCTGATGGTGGCGAGAGTTGCGCCCACCCTGACAGCGTGGTTGAGCCGCGCGGCCATCAGCGCCTGCTGGACTCCGCGGCGTCGATGTTCGGGAAGCACGCTCAAGGCAAAGAGGGCGACGAGATCGTCGAGCTGTTCGAGAAAGCCGCCGCCCACACACCGTCCGTCGAGCAGGGCCGCAAAGGGCAGAGTTCGAGCGTGGAGCGCGCAGCGGCGACAGAGCGAGAGCTCGGCGTCGGACGGTGGTGTGCCGAGGGGGCAGAACCCGGTGCAGATGGCCTCGACCAGCGCCGTAATCATCGCGTCGTCATCGCCATCGACGATCCGGATCTCGAGCGAAGGCGGAGTCGGCACATGGGGCGTGAGCGGCGCTCCCGCAGCAAGTGGTCGGAAGAAGACCTGCTCGTAGTGCCGCACCACGAAGCGCTGGGCCGAGAGCGCCCGCAGAAACGAGCGGTGGACGAAAGGAGCGCAGTCCACTCGCGGTTCGATGCCCGCGGACTCGTACCACGCCGCCAGCTCGGCGATCTCCGCGCTGATGCGCTCGGCGCCGAGCGATTCGATTGTGGCGTGGTCGAGTCCGGCAGCGACCGCCATGCTCGCCCACGTGCCGGGCGTGTCGCGAGAGGCGATTCCATCGAGAAACGGACGCGCTTCGCGAGCGACTTCGCTCACGCCCTTGGCGCAGCGGAACTCCTCACGTCGGGCGATCTCGGCACGTGCAAGCATGTGGCGGCAGGGTGGAAGGGTAGCGGTTGCCTTCATCGCCGCTCGCGACCGACTGCGCTCTGCGATGCGCACCAGTTCAGCCAGAGCGAACGCATCGCACCTTCGAACCGTCGGGCGAAATCCGCTTCATCGCGCAGCGGAGAGCGCTCCATCGCGGCCCGGAGTGATGCCCGATCGTGCGTGCGGGCCTTCTCCGCCAGGGCCACGGCACGGACGATGTATTCCTCCGCGGTCCGCGCCACCAGATCGGGCCGACCGATGGCTCCCAGGAGCGAGGCACCCACTCGGGCGTGGTGCACCCTTCCTTCGAGCGTCACCACCGGTGTACCCATCCACAGGGCCTCGCAGGTGGTCGTGGTGCCGTTGTATGGAAACGGATCGAGACCGACGTCGACCTGGCCATAGCGGGCGAGGTGGTCGAGATGGGTCTCGGTCCACGCCAGAGTGTCGACGCGTTCGGGAGCGATGCCGGCAGCATCGAGGCGCGACAGAAGTCTGGTTCGGGCTCGCTCGAAACGCAGGCCGTTGCACTTCAGGAAGAGTCGCGAGCCGGGCACGCGGCGGAGGATCTCACCCCACGCTGCGATGGTGGGATCGCTCAGCTTCGCGAGGTCGTTGAACGAGCCGAAGACCACCGGGCGATCGGTGCGCGTCTCGGCCTGGTCCGGAAGGTCGACGTCGATCCGAGTGCGCCAACAGAGAAAGCACGGGTCCAGGCGGACCAGCGGCTCGGTGCACGCGGCGTCGGGGCCGCATGTGTCCGCGGCATCGGTCGTGCTGTCGACGATTCGTGCATCCATCGTCGCGAGCCCCGTGCTTCCCGCGTATCCAAGCCAGGTCACCTGCACCGGCGCCACTCGCGCGGCGAAGGCAGGCAGCGAGTTCCCGAGACTGTGGCCGCCGAGATCCACCGCCAGGTCGAGCTCCTTTGCACGAGCACTTGCAATCAGCCCCTTCGTGTCGAGCCGACTGGTGTCGATGAGCGGCGCCGCTCGGGCAAAGCGCGCCGTGATCGCGTCAGGCGCCGTGGTGCTCGAGAAGAGGATCGCTTCGATCTGCCGCCGGTCGAGTGATTCGATCAGGGGCAGGGCGAAGCTGGCCACGGAGTGGTCGCAGAAGTCGGCGGAGAAGAAGCCGACGCGAAGCTCCTTGTCGGGGGTGCGCCGATTGCGGAACCGTGGGGCGGCGACTGCCCAATCGACACTGGCAATCAGCGCAGCACCGGCACGCTCGGCAGTGCGTCGAAGTGCGGTCGCGGCGACCTCGGGGAGGAGCAGGGAGAGGAAAGCCCGGTACCCCGCGGCGCGCGGTTCGCCCGGGGTGCGCTCCAGCACGGTCGACACGACTGCGAATGCGCCCTCCGGATCGCCGCACTCCTGAAGCAGCGTCGCCAGATTGAGGCGGGGTTGCGGCAGCTCGGGAGCGAGCTCGATGGCCCGCCGCTGGCAGAGCTCCGCTCGATCGATCGCCCCGAGCCGCTTCTCGGCCACCCCGAGGTTGATCCATGCGGTTGCGTTGTTCGGGTGTCGCTCGACGGCGCGGTCGAGTCGGACCTTGGCTTCGGCGATGCGACCGAGCTGAAGGAGCGCCCACCCTGCGCTGATGTCCATCGGCGCCCTGCTTGGCGCGAGAGCCTCGAAGCGCTCCGCATGGACGAGGAGCGTCTTCCACTCACCCAGCCGCTCGGCCGCGAGGGCCCGCAGGAGATGCAGCTCGGGGTCGTTGGGGGATGCGGCGAGGGCTCGCTCGGCCAACTGAGATGCCTCGCGATAGCTGCCCTTGGCGCCCAGTTCGGCGATCTGGCGACGGAGTTCGAGCGGATTCGCGGGTCGGCGAGCCATGCGGGATGCGATGGGAACGGGGCGGTCGGCGTCCGCCGATCACGACTCGCGCGGATGAAGCATTCTGGCAACTCTCGGGATGAGAAGCATCATCATCCCCGGAATGCCAATTGCAATTGTCACTGCGAAGAAGGCGGGATAGCCGAGCTGATCGGCAAGGGCCCCCGAGATCGCTCCGCAGAGTCGATTTCCAAGCAGCATCACGCTGGTCAGCAGGGCGTACTGGGTGGCGCTGAATCGACGGTCGCAGCAGGACATGAGATAGGCCACGAACCCCGCAGCCACGAGGCCGGTGCAGAAGTTCTCGATGCCGATTGCGACGAAGAGGGCCGGGAGCGTTGCCTTCACGGTCGCCAGGTAGAGGAAGCCGGCGTTGCTGAGAAGCTGGAGCGATCCGAAAAGCAGAAGCGAGCGCCGTAATCCGATTGACGCCACGACGCCGCCGCCGCACAGCGCTCCGACGATGGTCATGGCCAGACCGAAGGTCTGCCGAACGAGGGCGATCTCGCTGTTGCTGAAGCCGAGGTCGACCAGAAAGGGGGAGGTCATCCGGGCCGCCAGATAGTCGGGCAGCTTGAACAGGAAGACAAAGAGCAGAATCAGCGGGCCATGGGCGGTGGCGAGAAACGCTCGGAAGGGCTCGATGACGGCTTCGAGAAGAGTCTGCGGATGCTCATGTGCACCTGGCGGCTCGGGGGCGAAGGCGGTGCCCAGAAGACCAATCACCAGCAGGCCGGCCGCAACCAGATACGCCTGCGACCATCCGATCACGTCCACCAGGGCCAGGATTCCGGCGCCGGTGGCGATCATCGCCAGGCGGTAGCCGGTGATGAAGGATGCGGCGCCCGCGCCGCGAAGTTCCGGCGGGAGGACGTCCGCTCGATAGGCATTCAGGGCGATGTCCTGAGTTGCGCTGGTGAAGCTGACCAGGGCCGCGATCATCCCGAAGACGAAGAGCGGCGACGCACTGTCGCGCGGTCCGGCCAGCGCCATCCCGACGATGCCGACGATCAAGAGGAGCTGGGTGAGGAGCATCCACGCCCGCCGCCGTCCGAGACCCAGGAGAGGCGGTGCGTAGCGATCGACCAGCGGCGCCCAGAAGACTTGAAAGGCAGCCGGCAGCCCAACCAGCGAGAAGAGCCCGATGGTGGTCAGATCGATCTCCGCCCGCCGCAACCAGGTCGAGAGGGTGTCCTCGGTCAACGCCAGCGGCAGCCCCGACGAGAACCCGAGCAGGGCGATGGCGAGAATACGCCGATTGGAGTAGACGCGGAGGAAGGGGGTGCGCGGGATCAGGTGTGACAAGTCGGAAGTTAGGTGGCGCGGCGGTGCTTGGGACGGGGATGAGGCTGGGTGGCGCGTGGCTCTGAAGAGGGTTCACCCGTGCCCTGCGTTGCTGCGCCTCGCCTCGGCACGAGGTCCGCTCCGGCTGCGCCCCGACGGACCTCGAGCCGAGCAATTCAGGGGGGCGGGTGAACGGAGAGCGCTCACCTGAGAGAAGCGGAGGAACGGATTGAGCCCCCCTGGGACCGCCGAGCCCCAGCTCGACGGGGGGCGCGTGGCTCCCGCGCCAATCCGCCAGTGAGCGCGTCGGGTTCAACCGGCGCTCGCGTGTGAAACACGGTCGGACAAAGCCGACCGTGGCCTCCACCATTCCAATTCCCACACCCAACCCCCCAGAACTGCTCGGCTCGATCGACCACGCTGACGAAGTCAGCGCAGCATCGATCGGGCCGAGCGCCAAACAGGTGCCGGCGAGCGCGGCACACCTCAGGAGTCGGCGCCAGCCGACGACCCAGTCGGCGCAGCCGACGCACCTCTCCGCATCACGCGGCGCAACTCGAACGCCGTCTTCGGGCGGTCGCAGCATGCGTCGGGATCTTCGCCGTCTCCGTCACCCGCGCCGCCGTTGGCCTGCTGCGGCAGGTTGAGCGGAAAGATGATGAAGTCGTCGTGAACCTCGTAGTGGGGGTTGCCCTTCATCGCCTGGAGCGCCGCCTGGAGCTCGAGGAGATGGTCCTTGGTCAACTGCAGGGCGTGCTCGTTGGGATGCCCCGTCGAACCGATTGGAAAGTCGACGCCGGGCGTCTTCGACATCTCGATGTGAGTGCCGAGAATCCAGCAGACCGGCTTGTCGGCGACGAACTCGACCAGTCGATCGATGCTGACCAGGTACTCGTCGAAGTTGCTGATGTACAGACGGCCGGGATAGAGCGTGTCGCCGGTGAAGAGGATGCCGGTCTGCCGGTCGTAGAAGGCGATGTGGGCTGACTGGTGCCCGGGGATTGGAATGATGTCGACGATTCGATTGCCGAGGTCGTACTGCACGATCTGCGTCGGCCAGTTGGTGATCCCGAAGAAGGCCTTCACTGCGGCCTGCGAGTTGCCGACCACGACGGTGTTGGGCTGACCGCTGAACTGGGCATTGCCGGCGACGTGATCGCCGTGGCCGTGCGTGTGGGCCACCACGAGCTGGAGCGGCGGAAGCCCGTTTCCCGCGGCCCACGCGGTCACCACCGCCTGAGTGGTGGCGTTGATTGGAATGTTGCCCGCGCCACTATCCATCATCAGCGCCTTCTGGGTGCCGAAGAGGATGGTCATGAAGGGGGCTTCGAAGTTGGTGCAGAGGGACTGACGGAGGATCGTCATTCCGTCGTTGAACGCGTGCACCTGAATCTTCGTTTCGGTCGGGCAGTTGAGGCCGCCGGAGATCCACTGCGCGGGGAAGACTCCGGCGTCGAGGGTCACCTCGCCCCACGACGCCAGCAGAATGCCAAGATCCGCGCCATCGACCGCGCCGCTGCCGTCGAGGTCCCACGGTCCCGGCTGCGACCATCCCGCAAGCAAGGCGCCGAGATCGGCGCCGTCGACGAGGCCGGAGTGATCGAAGTCGCCGACGCCGCATTGGGCGAAGGCGGAGGAGGCGAGCAGACAGGCGACGGACGAGGCGGCGAGGCGGCTGAGGAATCCCATGGTTCGGATTGTCGCGTGCGCGCGGCCGTGACGCGAGCGGGAAATTGGACCTCGGGTGGTCGGCTGACGCCGACGGGATCGTCGGCTGACGCCGACTCCTGAGGTGTGCCGCATGCGCGGCACCTCTGAAAGGCTGGAAATGCCGCCGACACGGGCACGGGAACTTCCCGTGCTCGCGAGCGGCGACATTTCCGGCGATGCAGTTGGAGATGCGCGGACAGGGTCCCAAATGGGTGCCGCGCATCGCCGTGAACGAATCACGGCATTGCGTGCCACCCGTCGGCGAAGCCGTGGCACCCAACGCCGTGAACGAATCACGGCCCCAGCGGCCCCGAGCCTGGAACTCGCCGAGCTGGGGCTGGGCGAGACGCTGGTGCGCGCAACATCCGTGC
>Ga0163154_10002237_pt1 | contig 28548 bp, 22 predicted proteins | sample OliLakLV19MP9P1_FD_148649 | JGI IMG/M metagenome (GOLD analysis project Ga0163154, IMG submission 148649) | Freshwater microbial mat bacterial communities from Lake Vanda, McMurdo Dry Valleys, Antarctica - Oligotrophic Lake LV.19.MP9.P1 | ecosystem: Environmental > Aquatic > Freshwater > Lake >... | reverse complement strand
GGCATTATCAAGCAACTGTGCTTCTTGCTGATTAAAAGCCACATAATCTATGTCTGTAGTCAATTCATTGCCTATACTGTCGAAGCGATGTTTGAAATTCAAATTGATACTGCTGTTTCTAAAGTTCCCTTTTACAGCACTGCGTGCAGTTAATGAAGAATCTGTGTAACTAAATTTATTCTGTAATAAGGTTGTGTTATAATCCGTACTGTTATAATCTGCAAAGTCGCCAGTGAAAACCATGCCCAGGGTAGTATTCTTACCCGTATAGAAATCAATACCCAATTTTGCATTATTACTGATCGTATGCTTTTTTAAAGATGATTGCTGATCTAAGATTGTTTCGATTTCATTGTTAGCAGTATTTTTGAATTTCCTGAGAATGGAAAGATCCCGATATTCTGTCCAGTCATAAAAAGAATAGTTACCAAATACATTGAATTTTCCATTACGGTAATTCATGTTGATACTGTTGTTATTGTTAACAGCAATGTTCTGTACATAACTCGTACTGACATTGGCATTGAAGCCTTTGATTTTATTCTTCTTCGTTTTGATATTAATAATACCGGAATTTCCGGCTGCATCATATTTGGCAGATGGATTGGTCATGATTTCTACCTGGTCCAGTCCGGAGGCTGGCATTCTTTTAAGCAGATCGGTTAATTGCTGACCGGATAAGTATGCAGGCTTACCATCAATCATGATATTAACACCAGCTTTTCCTTTAAGACTGATATTCCCTTCTCTGTCGACAGAAACGCCTGGAGCGGCTTCCAGAATTTCCATAGCAGTACCTCCGGCATTTAAAATGGAGGCATCCACATTAATCACTGTTTTATCAATCTTTCTTTCGATGAATGGCTTCTTACTAACCACCACTACTTCTTTTAAAGATGTAACATCAGTGCTTAAAAATATGGTGCCGAGGTTTATATCGGTTCCATCAATAATTAAAAGGCGGCTATAGTTTTTTTTATATCCAAGGGCAGTAGAAAGTATTCTATAAGTCCCCCTACTTAAATTCTCGAAGAAAAAGTTTCCTTCTTTATCTGTGGAAGTAATTTTTGCCAAAGAGGAATCTTTCGCTCTAACTATTGCTATAGTAACGCCGTCAATAGGCTTTTTAGAGAGGGTATCTTTTACAGAACCGCTAATAGTAAATGATTGATTATCCTGGGCAAAAGATGCCATGCTAAATAAAAGGAGGATGAAAAAGATAAAATGTTTCATATAATGCTTTTGTTATTTTAAGAATTCAAAACTAAGCCAGCTTTCACCACCTTAGAAGACAACAGGACGTCAAAAACGGACAACATACTTTTATTGAAATGCTGACATGAAATTTGCTTTTTCTATTTGCGAAATGTTTCTCCTGTCACTATTGCCTTTCGAATTTGGATTGATAAAACCGTCCTTCTTTTCATGACAATTTTATAACAACTATCAAAGTGTTGCATCGTTGTTTTTTGGAGTGAAAAATATTAAGCTGATTTTACTAATCCTAACTCGCCTAATTGAATCATTTCATCCAGGTACTTATTCTTTTGTAAATAGAACTTCTCGTCCTCCTTGTTTCAAAATCATTTGCTTTTTATTCGCATCAAATTCAAGAACGATTCCGGCTGGCTCAAACTTAAAACTATTGGTTGCTGTTGCTTCTAAAGGGAAAGTAGGTTGTCCGGTTACCTGGCCAAATAATTTATTTTCTTTTTTTGTGATCGCCATCTTTATAGGAATTTGTTGACTTGCATATTGCCCTAAATACAAATTCAGTACTTCCGGTTTTACATCTACGGAACTAAAGACTGGCATCTCAAATGTCTTGTTATAATAGCTACTCAATGCACATGCTAACACACTATCTATTGAACAATTTGATCCATTTGATGTTACCGCTACTGAAAGCTTTTCTCCGGGTGAATAGCTTAGGATAGATTGAAAGCCATCAATTGCGCCGTTGTGTCCATAGCTTTTCTTGTTAAAATTTGTGAATGATAACATACCCATTCCTATACCAATTCCGTGATAATCGTTCATAGTTCTCATTATCGCTAAAGACTTCACAGAAATTATTTTGCCTTTGAAAAGATGCCCGATAAAGGCGTTTAAATCTGTTGGGTTTGATACGATAGCTCCGGCACCCATGGGGATTGATGCATCTGTCTCCGTTGCTTTATCCCAATTATTTGTGAAATGGTACGAGTAACTTTCCTCATTTTGAATTTGAATTTTTCTACCGAAATAGGTGTTTTTTAAGCCTAACGGTTTTATAATCTTCGTATTTAAAATCGTTGCATACGGTTTTCTGTAAATTTTTTCAAGAATATAGCTCAATATTACATAATTCGAATTGCTGTATTCTACTTTGCTATCAGGTTTAAAATCACTTTTTCCTTTGGCTATAATATCAATCATTTGTGTTTCAGATTGTGGATTGGTATTATAGGTTAAAAAGTTTGGGTTATGAGTCAAATCATGTATCCCGCTTTTGTGATTTAACAAAGTTTCAATTGTTATTTCTTTTGAATTTACAATCTGTGGAAAATATTTATCCAGTGTTTGGTTTAATGATATTTTGTTTTCTTCTACAGCTTTAGAAATTAACGATGCAGTAAACATTTTAGAAATTGAACCAATTCTGTACTTGGTTTTGGCATCGGCCTTTTTAAAACTTTCTATATCCGAATAACCGATGGCATTTGAATATAGCAGCTTGCCATCCAGTGAAACGGCTATGCTTCCCATAAATTTGTTATTTTTTTCTAAAACCTGAAATAAGCTATCCAGCCGTTGACTGTTGAAAGTTTGTGAAAAGCAAATTGTATTTGTAACAATTAGCAGACTGATAATTAGGAATTTTTTCATTTAATATATTTTTAGATTGAATGATTTTTTTATTTTAATAAGAGGAGGGCTTAATGAGTTTACTATGATGTGCTGTTCTTTCTATATTAATAAACAGCCCGTAGGTAAGCATTAGAATTAAAAACACGACAGCCGCCTTAATGCAATCTGCGTAGCTCTGTATTGTATATCCCGAGGCGAAAGCAAAGAGTACGTCAATGGTAAATGCGGCAAAAACCCATTCCCTTAACCTGCGAAAAGCCGGAATTAAAAACACGGTAGCCCCAATCAATTTGGCGATGCCAAGCAGTGTAATGAAATAGGGAGGATAACCCATTTTTATTGTTTTGGGATAGGTGGCTGGATTTTTAGTAACCTCCATATATCCACTCAGGATAAAAAAGGCGCTGATTAAAATGGTGATTGTCCAAAAAATAATTTTTTTATTTTTCAGGGTGATTGTCTTAAATAACATGATTGATAAATTTTACTTGTTAGAAGGCAAAACTCGCCTTCATTCCAAATAAAAAAATTACCAAATGGTAAAAAATGCTATGAGCTTGCTTTAATTCTGCTCAATGATTGTTCGGTAATACCCAGGTAGGAAGCAACTATTTTATTGGATATGGTTAAGACCATTTTGGGGCTGTTTAAAAGCAGGTGATTATATCTTTCTTTGGCGTTCATGCTGATTAAGGTTTCTACCCTTGATGCATAAATGAGTGCTATTCTTTCTAATGAAAACATGTATGCTTTTCTAAAACCCGGACTGCTGTCAACAAGAAGATTGAATTGCTCCTTTGTAAAAACCAGTAACTCTGAATCTGCAATAGCTTCAATATATTCATGAATGGGCAGATCGTTTAAAAAATTGATAGCCCAGCAATAGGTCTTTTCAAAAGCAATACTACGGGTACATTCCTTGCCGCTTTTATCTAAATAGTAGGTTCGTATGCAGCCCCTGTTTACAAAATATAATTCCTTAACCATAGAACCTGCATGTTTAAAAATAGCATGCTTACTAACTGTTTTAACCGTAATATTTTTACTAATAGCATCAACCTCCCATTGTTCAAGCGGAACAATAGACTGAAGGAGATTAATATAGTTCACCAATACCGTTTCCAAACAAATTCTATTTTGAAGTTAAGTTTCTATGCAGTGTCCTTTTCTAAACCATAAGTCTGAATCTCCTCCAAGATAATCATATTAGCATGAATGAACCACGTTAAAATCTTCTAATTAAAACTCCTCTTCAATTAGTTCTTTGTTAAGCGCCTTGATCTTTTTTGTTACTTTTTTGCATTATGGCAAAAAAGTAATTAGAGTCTAACAAAATACCGAAAAACCTTTGCGAACTACCTGGCCAGTCGATTACATCTATTAACAGCTTTGTCCGTTTATGACCTATTATCGTCCTTATAAAAATTTATTTACAAACTACCTTTACAATAACAATTTAAAATTTAATCAATGAAAAAATTCGCTTTTATTATTCCCCCATCCGTTGAAATGCTGGACCTGTCTGGTCCGCTACAGGTATTTACGGAAGCAAAATTTTACGGCTATGAATTATCGCTGGAATTCTATACTTACCAGGATGAAATTATCAGTACATCCGGGCTTCCATTTTACAACATTAAAAATTATAAGGAAGCTAAACTGCAAGAGGGTGACTATGTATTTATGCCAGGCATGGATAGCAGTTATGTAAGCAGCATCGCATTTAAAGCAGAACGTAAATTTTTTAATTGGCTAAAAGAATGTGCGGATAAAAATGTTTTTGTTTGTTCCATTTGTAACGGTGCATTTGCATTAGGGCATGCAGGCTTATTAAGGGATACAGAGTGTACCACCCATTGGAGGCGGATCGAGGAGCTACAGGCCGAGTTTCCAACTGCGAAAGTAATTTCAGATATCCTGTTTAAAAAGAGTAACAACGTTTATACCAGCGCAGGTATCAGTGCAGGAATAGACCTTGCCCTGTCTATTTTGGAAGAATTAAAAGGTGCCCTGTTTACACATAAGGTTGCAAGAGGATTGGTGGTGTATCACAGGCGGAGTCAAAATCATACGCAGAGCAGTATTTACCTCGATTACCGCAATCACATTAACCCCAGTGTACATGTTGTGCAGGACCATTTGATTGAACATCTTTCTGATGAAAACAGCATTGAAGATCTGGCATCTCTTGTTGCTATGAGCCCGAGAAATTTAAGCAGGGTTTTTAAAGATAAAACGGGTACCACCATATTAGAATACCTTACTGTGTTGAGATTAGAGTTCGCTAAAACGATGCTCCATAATCCTGAGTTTACCATTGAATACATCGCCACCAAATGTGGGTTTAAAACCGCCAGGCAATTACAAAGAATTTTAAAAGCCAATAAAGTAAAATGAGTTATAAAAAAATGATAAAAGCGACTTTCATTGTAACGAGGGAGCTAATAACTTTAAATACCAGCCTCCTGCTTACGACCCTTCAAAGAAAACGGTGGTTATCATCGCTAACAACGAAGGAACAGAAATGTTTGATATGATGGCCCCCTATTATCTTTTTAATGCCACCGAAAAAGCCAATGTTTACATAGTAGCAAAAAACAGTTTCCCCATAGTTGTAAGGAAAGGATTTTTTCTTCTTCCACAAATTACTTTTACTCAAATTGATTCATTAAAGATAAAACCGGATGTAATTGTTATTCCGTTTTTATCTGTCGGGGATTCAATACAGCAGGATCCGGTTATTGTAAATTGGATAAAGGACCATCACCTGGCTGATACAAAAACACTTGCTGTTTGTGATGGTGCTGCAACAGCCGCAGCTACCGGCATTTTCGATGGCAAACCAATTACGGCGCATGCTTCAGATTATGCCGGCATTAAAGCACAATTCACCAAGCCTTTATGGGTACAGAATATAAGCGTGGCCAATGAAGGAAACCTTTATAGCACGGCGGGTGTTTCCAATGCCGCTGAGGGTAGCCTGATGGTTATCGATAAATTATTTGGTACTGACGCAATGAGAAGTGTTATTAAAGATGTAGCGTACCCATATCAATTCGCTAAAACAGCACACGAAAGCAATACTTTTAATTTCGGCGATAAAGTATCAGTAGGTAAAAAGATCATTTTTAAAAAGAATAAAAAACTAGGTGTATTGCTGCAGGATGGCATCAATGAATTTGAATTGGCTGCCATTATGGATACGTATAACCGTACCTTCCCTAAATCAATTGAAAGTTTTTCGGGCAACAATCTATCCATAAAAACAAAATATGGTTTAACCCTTATCCCTACCGGGAAAATAAACAGTTTTAAATTAGATGAACTACATGTTATAAGCCCTGTTTCATTTTCAACATCTGATGAATTGGTTTTTAATTCCGCAGAAATAGTGAAGTATGACAATCTTCAAAAACAATATATCATTGATGCATGTCTTCAAAGGATCAGGTTGGAATATGGACGTAAATTTGAAACTATTGTAAAACTAATGCTGGACTACAATTGATTTATTTTACTATTTAAATTGAAATGCGATCGCATCAATTAAATGAGCCTTGCCCTAAACTCTCTATAAATTCATTTACACTAAAACTTAATTCCACACTGAGTACCGCCTGGAGTTATAAACCCCCAGGCGTGTCTCTGCCTTGCATAAATTTGAAAAAAGTTAAGTACTTTGGCAATTCCTTTACCTCTTTACTTTTCTTCTATACTTTTTTTAAAAGAGACTGCACCAGCATACACCCAATTCAATAATTTTATACCTTCATTGCAGCAAATAAAAAAACAAAAATAATGCGACATAATATAATCTCCATGCGCCCGTTTATCGGCGCAAAAAATTTTGCAGGATCAAGTAATTTTTACCGGGACCTGGGTTTTGAGGAAGTTGTGCTGTCTCACAATATGTCCTTATTCAAAACAGCAGCATTTGGATTCTATTTGCAGGATGCTTATGTAAAAGACTGGATAGACAATACAATGATTTTTTTAGAGGTAGATGATGTGGATCGTTACTGGAACGAACTGTTGGCTTTAAACCTAACGGCTAAATACGAAACTGTAAAACTAAATCCAATTTGCAAAAACGATTGGGGCAGGGAATGTTTCCTGCACGACCCTTCCGGCATTCTTTGGCATTTTGGAGAATTTGCTAAATAAAGTAACGATAGTGCGCCATTTGGATACCCAAGTTTTAACTGCAATAACCAGCAGTATCTTTAGTTAAAATTTCAAGGGAGTGAAAAGATTTAGTACAAAAAAATAGCGGGATTTAAAGCATTGCATAATTTATAAAAGAGCAATCATCCTGCTCAACGCTTCTTCCTTCTCCATTAATTTCTCCAACAACACTACCTGATTTTTTGCTCTCACAAAATTCTGCCCGTCATATTTGGAGCCATAGTACAAATCGTTGTTAATATAATCGGTTATAAAACGGAGTGCCTGCATGTAGATCATAAATTTACCAGCATAAACAAAATGATCTTTTTCTATTGGGCTTAGTTCTTCATTCATTTCACTTAAGTAGCCTTCGGCAATGGCTTTAAAATAATCCGATCTTATTTCAATTTTACTACAATCATTTTCTTCTTCACTCACGGGAGATAGATAGGTACGCAACATATCACCCACATCGCTGATGAAGTAACCGGGCATTACGGTATCGAGATCTATTACGCAAAGCCCTTTATCATTTTCATCAAATAACACATTGCTGATTTTGGTATCGTGATGTGTAACTCTTTTTTTGAAAGCAGGGTTATTTGGAATGCTTTCGCTGATGGTTACAATAATGCGGTGTTGTTGTAAAAAAATGATGGTTGCTGCTGCTTCGTTTATCCGCTTTTTGTTGCCATTGGTAATGGCCATTTCAAACTGCTGGTAACGCAGCGGCAGGTTGTGAAAATCGGGCAAAGTAATATGCAGTTCGTTTGCAGGAAAACCTGCAAGCAGTTTGGTGAAACGGCCAAATTGTTTAGCTGCTTCATAAGCTTGTGAGGGCGAACTTACCACATCAATAGTTTGGGAATTTTTTACAAAAGGAAACAACCTAAAATAGCCTTGCTGTTCGTCAAAAACAAGATCTTCCTGCTCCAATGTTTTTTCTGCTGTTACAAATAAATAACCGGGAAATTTTTTTCCCAAATAATCGCCGATCATCCGGATGTTGGCTGCAATATGTGCCGGAGTTTTAAATATATTTTGATTGATGCGCTGTAGTATAAATTTTTTTTCGCCGGCAGTAACAGTCCATGTATGATTGATGAGGCCGGTACCAAAGGGTTTTGTTTCCACATCATTTCCTGTAAGTCCGTATGCGTTGAGAATGGTTTGCGACATAAAAAAATCTTGCTAAAAAATAAAATTATTGAATGAATATGTGTTACTGTTTTGCAAACACTTGCTGAAACACAGCTACCTCCAAAACTATTGCTTTGTATTTAAAAACAAAAGTAAACATAGCCGTTAAGGCGTTCAGCCGTTGAGTTAGCAAAGAAAAAAAAGGTCTGAACGTCTCTACGGCAAATAAAGCAAACGGCTGATGAGGCGATATCCGGTAGCCATCGAATTTATATGCAACCGAAAAAATCTTGAGCATGCTTTAGTTGTTCAATAGAATTGTTTCCGTACAAGTCCCTCTTAGAACCGAATTGCGGATAGTAAATAAATATTTTTCACAAGTGGTCCGGAAATTAATTCAATACCATTTAAGCGAAAATAGCTGATGATTTTGCATGCTTACAATTATTATATCCTCGCCTGGTAAGTAAACAATTCATAGTAGCGACCCTTTGCGTCAATCAGGTCCTGGTGGTTGCCTCTCTCTGCTATTTTGCCGGATTCTATCACCAATATCTGGTCTGCCTTGCGGATGGTACTTAGCCTGTGAGCAATTACAAACGTGGTTCTTCCTTTCATCAGTTCATTCAAACTCTGCTGTATCAGTGCCTCACTTTCTGTATCAAGGCTGGAAGTAGCTTCATCCAGCAGGATGATTTTTGGATCGGCAAGGATCGCTCTTGCAATGGTAATCCGCTGGCGTTGACCTCCGGAAAGTTTAATACCTCTTTCGCCGATTACTGTGTCCAAACCCTTTTCAAAACGGCTGGTAAATTCGTCAACATAAGCGGCACTTACAGCTTTGGCAAGCCGCTCCTCTCCTGCCTCCGGACGGGCAAATAAAATGTTCTCCCGGATAGTTCCTTCAAATAAAAAATCATCCTGCAATACAACGCCAAGGTGTTGCCGGTACTCACTTAACATCACCTTGCTCAAATCAATACCATCAATAGTGATAGTGCCTGAGTCTGGAGTAATAAAAGTAGCAGCGAGACTGGCAATGGTTGTTTTACCTGAGCCGGAACTGCCTACCAATGCAGTTACTGAACCAGCCGGTGCGTCAAAACTGATGTCTCTTACCACTTCTTTTCCTTCTTCGTAAGAAAAAGAAACATGCTCAAATTGAATGTCGCCTTTTATAACTGGTAAGGTAATGGTCCTTGTTAGCTGATCATTCTCAGGATTCATGTTCATAATCTCCTGGGTTCTGTCAAGCCCGGCAAATGCCTCCGTCAGCTGACTGCCGATATTACTCATTTGAACAATGGGTGCAATCATAAAACCGAGGTATAAGGTGAAGGAAAGAAACTCTCCAAAAGTCATCTCTGCTTTGATGATCATGTAACCACCGATACCCATAATGCCGGCAGAGGCAAGCCCCAACAGGAGCGTTGCAGAACTGGTAATGATGGCTGTAGAAGTAAGGCTCTGCTTTACATTCAAAAATAATTGCTCCACTCCTTTTTCAAAAGTTTTGTTTTCCTGTTCCTCTGCATTAAATCCTTTAATAACCCGAACGCCATTGATTGTTTCTGTAAGGCGACCTGTTACATCTGCATTAATAACGCCCCGCATTTTAAAAATAGGCCGAATATAAGTAAATGCTTTTGCTGCCACAAAGGCAAACAGCGCCACCGGCACCAGCACATAAAAAGTCATCATCGGGCTAATCCTGATTAAGAGCACCAAAGAAATGATGGCGGTGAGCAAGCCACCAAATAATTGCACAAGCCCCGTTCCTACAAGGTTACGCACGCCTTCCACATCGTTCATAATGCGGCTTACCAAGGCTCCGGATTTGTTGTTATCAAAATAACTAATGGGCAGAGAAAGGATTTTTTTCTGTACTTTAATTCTTAGCTGTGAAATGAGATGTTGTGCTTCAACACTCAATAATTTGGTAAGAAGGTAAGAGGTAACAGCCTGCACAAGAATGGATCCTGCAACTACCGCAATCAGGATTTTCAGCAAATCCAAATCCTTTTTTACAATCACTTCATCTATCAGGTATTTGCTGGCACCGGGTAAAACAAGGCTCGCCAGTCTGCTGATTACAATCAACAGCAGGCCAATTAAAACTACTTTTCTACGTGGCCATATAAATTCTTTGAAAGCCTGTGCAAGGGTAACAGAATTTTTTATTTCACTCATTGCTCATTAATTTTTTAATGGCTGCAAAGGTAAGGTTGGATAAGGTTCATTGGTAACAGCTATTTGGGAACAGTTGACTTAACCTCCTCTGAAGCAGAGAATTTACCGAGCCCTGCAAAAGAATATCCATCGATAAATAATTGAGCCGAATTGATGTGAGACCAGTATTTACTGAAATGCAAAAAGGGTAAAAAACAGTTGAACTATTTCCGGCTTGCTAAATTAATGACCTGCAATTCCATCCGCATTTCCATCGGGGTCATTTAATGCATAGGCTGATACTGCAATACGGTTTCCATTCAGTAATAATAAGCCGGTAACATGTGGCGTAGCCATTGAAGTGCCACTCATAATTGCATATTGATTGTTTAAATAGGTAGAAAGAATTTTTACTCCCGGTGCTGCAAAATCTACCACATCATTTCCGTAATTGGAAAAGCTGGCAAATTTGCCTGCACTGTCAATGGCAGATACCGTATAAACATTGGGGCCATTTACCCGGGCTGGTGAAAACTGATTAGCCGGCTTATTATCGTTGCCTGCAGCAATGGCAATAAATATCCCTTTGGCTGCTGTACTCAATACTTGCTGATCTAAAATGGCAGATACGCCATCTTCGCCAAGGCTCATATTCACTGCATCGCCAGCTTTTCCATTTACACTAACATAAGCCAATGCCGTTATGATGTATGAAAGCAGCCCTTCTCCTTTTTTATCCAAAACACGTAAGGAAATAAGCGTGGCTCCGGATGCAACACCTAATACGCCAATTGCATTATTTTTTGCCCCGATAATTCCGGCTACATGTGTACCATGGCCATTTTCATCCGCAGCAGACGTTTGTCCGGTAATAAAACTACGACTCCTTGCTACATCAACATCCAGGTCGGGATGATTAAAATCAATACCGCTATCTATTACCCAGGCAATCTTTCCAATGCCGTTGCCAAAGCCTGTTTTTTTGATATTCCAGGTAGTTAACCAGGGAGCTACAACAGTAAAACATTTGCCCAGTGCAATTACCCTGTCAGGCTCTATCATTTGGATTGACGGATCCTGTTGTAGCCTTACAACTTCAGCCGGGGTTAACTTTGCAATAAAGCCACCAGGCTCTCCTGCATAAGATTTAATTAACGAATTGGCTTTGATATTTTGTCGTTGTAAAACACTTTCGCCCAATGTAGATAATTGGCGGGCTGATAATTTTCCGGAAACTATACGCTCATTGTAAGCAACTATGTATTGTCCCGTAACTGTATTGCCATCATTAACTGTTTTTTGCTGAACACAAACTTCTTCACTATCATCAGCAAGGCGCTGCTTAACAGAACTTTTGCTACAGCCAAGTAAAGTCAAAAAAAATAGTACAATAATAATTCGCATAAGGCTCTTCTCTAATTAATGTACCAGAATGATATAGGCCACTTGATTCCGGCCTCATTTAACAGGCTTTTATCATTAGTTGATGCAATCTTTCAATTTAGCAGGGAAAATATCTGTTAAAATTGCCAGATGCTGATTGACCTTTGCTCTGGTATTAATTTCTTTACCACCATTTAAAATTTGCATTGCAGTAATTTGAATATCCTTTTTAAAAACCTCCCTTATCTGCAGAAACATTTTCAACCAGTTCGATGGGATAATTAGCATTTGTAAGCAGCCGGGCTTTTCATTTGCAAGACTAATTTAAATACCAGCGGGGGCAACAATTTCAATAATCAAAAAACTGCTGTGTTTTTATGAGAATTGCCTACCCATAATGGGTCAATATCTCCCCAATTTACCGGTATATTTTAACTAATAACTGCTTATGATGCTGTATTTATTCTGGCTTGAAATTTTCAATGGGATAAACAGAATTAATCATTTTTATTTCTAAGCATCTCATTTTAAAAACCATAAAATAACAAACTCAATGGAAACATTAATAAAAGACAATTTTACCGGTGTAAACCAGGATGAACTTTATCCAAATATGCCCTTAAAATATTTAACGGCCTCCTCAATAATTGGTGATAAAGTGCACAGTAAAGATGATGAACCGATGGGAGAAATTCAAGACATCATGATTGATCTTGCCTCGGGAAAGATTAATTATATGATAATTGAATTTGGAGGCTTTCTTGGAATTGGAATTAAATATTTTGCCATTCCTTTTAACATGCTAACAGTTAATCCCGAGAAAAAAATATTTGTATTCAATCAAAAGAAGGAGCTGCTGGAAAATGCGCCGGGCTTCGATTTGGAACATTGGCCAGATACTAATTTTCATAAAGAAGAAAGCTACTGGCATTTTGTGTAATCTTTTATCTTATAGAAAATAACAATCGATCCCTTAAAAAAAACGTACGGTTAAAACCTGCGTTTTTTTATTATACTCAATTTTGCAATAATAAACTGAATAGATTTTTTTAACCCTCAGGATATTAAACAGAGCTCATTTTATGTAATTGAGCTTACAACACTTTCCATATAATATGAAAACCTTTATTTTTCTACCCGCCCTCCTTACAGTATTAATATTGAGTAACTGCAATAATCCGGCTGATAAAAAAGTTCCTGTAAAACATATAAAAACTCCTGTTGTAAGAATAAAGCCAATCAAAGAAATAATATACCATTTAGAAAGTGGCAAACAATGGAGTAAACAACACAAGGTAGATAACAATATACAACGTATAGTGAGGGCCGCCAACAGGGCAGATTTTGAATTTTTGAATTAATGGACAGCATAGTTGTGCCGAGTGACAGTACAGCCGAAATTGCATTTTTCCTTCCATTTCCTATAAACGTTCCTTTTATAAATGAGGTTGATAAAATCATTTTCTTTTCTTATGCAACGCAGTCTTTTGCAGCATATGAAAACGGAGATTTGAAATATACAGGCGCTACCAATATGGGAAGAAAAAAAGACCTAACACCAATAGGATTATTTTATACCAACTGGAAAGCAGAAAAAACCATTAGTACATTTAACGATGAGTGGGAATTGCGCTGGAACTTTAATATTGAGAATAAATTGGGGGTGGGATTCCATCAATATGAATTGCCGGGTTATCCTGCATCGCACTCCTGCCTGCGTTTGCAAGAGGCTGATGCCAAAGATCTGTATTCCTGGGCAGACCAGTGGATACTTAAAAAAGATACTGTTGAAATAAAAGGAACTCCTGTAATCGTGTTTGGAAACTATGATTTTGACCAGCCAAAACCCTGGCTACAACTGGTACAAAACCCCCATGCACTGGATATTTCTGTTAAAGATATTGAAGCTGTGGCTTCGCCCTATTTGGCGGGAATAATGCTGGAGCAGGAGAAGAGAAGAATTCAAGAAAGCAATGTGGTAGTAAATAAGTAGAATGATAATTTTTGTTATCTGTTGTGGATTATAAATCGTTTATTAATTAGTATGCTCCATAAATTTTACCGCAGCTTAGTTTAGTGGGTTTTGCAATTTAGTTTCTCCACTACATTGCAAACTATTAATTAGCCATCCTTTCTACAATAATTTCCACATTCAGTAACAGAACATGTACAACCATTTGCAATACGAATAATTCATCTGAAACAAGTTTTAGTTTCATTGACAAAAAATAAAAAACCGCAAAATGTATTTATGCATTGATGTCAATATTTTTTCTTTATTAAATTCTAAAAAAAATTAGCAATTTAATAGCATGTTGCGTATCTTATTCAAACAAAAAAATACTAATATGGCAAAGAAAATTTTAATGCTCGCAGGTGATTTTGTAGAAGATTATGAACTAATGGTTCCCTTCCAAAGTTTACTTTCTGTTGGATGTGAAGTGCATGCTGTTTGTCCTGATAAAAAAGCAGGAGATACAATAGCAACGGCCATTCATGATTTTGTTGGGTTTCAAACCTATGCAGAACTGAGGGGACATAACTTCCTTATCAATAAAACTTTTAGTGAAGTAAACCCTGAAGACTATGATGGATTATATGTGTGCGGCGGAAGGGCGCCGGAATATATCCGGTTAAACAAAAGGGTGCTTGAAATTACAAAGCATTTCTTTGATGCTAACAAACCTGTGGCGGCCATCTGCCATGGTATTCAAATATTAACCATTGCCAATGTTTTAAAAGGGCGCATACTTACTGCCTATCCGGCAATTGGACCAGACATTGAATTGGCTGGCGGAATTTATAAAGAGATAAAAGTTACAGAGGCTATTACAGATGGTAATCTTACCACCTCTCCTGCCTGGCCCGGGCATCCGGAAATTTTGAAAGAATTTTACAGCTTATTGGGTATTAAAATTCAACAGTAAATAGAAATGTTTTACGACTCTTATTGGTAATCTATTGAATAAAAGCTTAGGGATGCAATTAAAATTGTCGCTTTATGTATAACCGCCGTCAGCGTTTTTAACAGCTGACGGCGGTTACTCAAGCGCTTTTAACTGCGATAATTTATTTTGCATCATGCTAAAGGTTGCTATTTTGCATGGATTGATTTCATTTTAATTTTTCAACTAAAATAGTTTTACTTTATACAGCAAAGCCAACAATATGGTTGATGATTTTGATGTAGAAATATTGGATACTGTTAAAGGAGAAATACTGGATTACTACCTGGCCAAAGGCTGGTACCGCATGGGCATGTATGTATTTACCACTTCCGTTGTACAAACAGAAGAAGCTGCTTTTCCGGTATATTGGCTTAGGTACTCCATTCCACAAATTCAGCTTAATAAAAGTAACCTGGCATTGATAAAAAAGAATCAACATTTCGCCGTTAGCTACCATCCGTTAACCCATACACAGGAGCTGGAAGACTTACACACTGCCTACTACCATTCAATTAATTTTGAAACTTCTCCCGACCTGCAGGAATTTATTTTTGAACCTGGCAGGGAAATATTTGACACCTACGTTATTGAAATAAGAGATGCAGGAAAACTGATTGCAGCTGGCATTTTTGACAGTGGAAAAAACAGTATTGCAGGCATCAGAATATTTTTTCATCCGCACTATAAAAAATACAGTCCCGGTAAATACCTGATTTTATTGAAATGTAATTATTGCCGCCTCCACCATATCAACTGGTATTATCCCGGCTACTTTTCTCCCAACTATCCCAAATTCGATTATAAACTTTTTGTAGATAAAAATTCAACTGAAGTATTTATTCCGGTTGAAAATACCTGGATTGCCTACAATGAATTTTTACAACGAACTGTTGAGCAATTACCAGAATAATAATGCTGTAAACAGGCTATTAGAAAAGAATATTGGTGTCTTAAATGATTAAAATCAAATTACAGAACTGCACTATTTTTATAGCTTTCAGCAATGCAATACCAATACAAAATAATAAAATTGATACCCGCAATTAGATGCAAAGAGGCGTAGGCTCGTTTTACATTGTAATCCCAAAGCTTTCGGCAGGTTTCAACCCCGGCCTGTACGGGCATACGTTGATAAAGTACAAGGCATTCTCATAAGAACCGTAGGTTCGGAACAAAAAAAAGGATAACAATTAGTTAAAACACACAACAATATGTACCGAGCCTACGGCTCTCTAATAGATGGGTTCTTAAAGCACAACGGATTAAAATCCGTTGTTACAAGACAGAATCGAGCCTACGGCTCTACAGTAGATTTCTAATGTAGCTACACCAGTATAATTATATTGATTTTACCTGATTGCGCCTAATTGGCAATAGTCATTAAAAATCAATAAATGCTGCAACCAAAACCAACAAGTGTTAAACAGATAAAGCCTTTACAAATATATTTTTACAAGAAACAATTGTGTACTTTTAAAATCTATAATTAACCTAAAATACTTTAACGAAATTCCATGGAAAAAATTAAAAAAATCACATTAAGCGAAGATGAAATTCCCCGTAATTGGTACAACATTGTTGCCGATATGGTTAACAAACCCTTGCCGCCGCTAAATCCCGGAACGCTTGAGCCTATTGGCCCCGAAGCATTGGCACCATTGTTTCCGATGGAGCTGATTAAACAGGAAGTATCTCAGGAAAAATTTATTGAGATACCGGAAGAGGTACGTGAAGTCTATAAAATCTGGCGCCCAACCCCCATGTTCAGGGCATATAACCTGGAGAAGGCATTGGGCACAACTGCCAAAATTTATTATAAATATGAAGGCGTAAGTCCGGCAGGATCGCACAAGCCCAATACCGCTGTGCCACAGGCTTACTACAATATGAAAGAAGGCATTAAAAAAATAAGTACCGAAACCGGTGCCGGCCAATGGGGCAGTGCCCTTAGTTTTGCCTGCCAGTTTTTTGGTATTGAATGCGAAGTATTCATGGTAAAAGTTAGTTACGAAGGAAAGCCTTATCGTAAAATAATGATGAATACCTGGGGCGCTACAGTGCATGCCTCTCCCAGTAATTTAACCAATGCCGGCCGGCAGATACTTGCACAAGATCCAAACTCACCGGGCAGTTTGGGTATCGCCATTTCCGAAGCGGTAGAAGTTGCGGCGATGAATGCAGATACCAAATATGCGTTGGGCAGTGTACTCAATCATGTGTTGATGCACCAGACAATTATTGGCGAAGAGTCAAGAATACAGATGGAAAAAGCTGGTGATTATCCGGATATTATCGTTGCTCCTTTTGGTGGTGGCTCTAATTTTGCCGGCATCACTTTTCCTTTTCTGAGAGATAAACTGGAAGGCACCAGAAATGTACGGGCCATCGCTGTTGAACCTACCTCCTGCCCAAAATTAACCCGTGGACAATTCCGCTACGATTTTGGTGATACAATTGGCATGACGCCATTGATTCCCATGTACACCCTTGGGCATAATTTTGTTCCTTCACCAATACATGCCGGTGGTTTGCGCTATCATGGTGCAGGTGCCATTGTTAGCCAGTTGCTGAACGATAAAATCATTGAAGCAACTGCCATTAACCAATTAGAATGTTTTGAAGCCGGTGTATTGTTTGCACGGACTGAAGGCATCATCCCTGCACCGGAAGCCAATCATGCAATTGCAGAAGTTATTCGCCAGGCAAATATTTGTAAAGAAGAAGGCAGCTCCAAAACCATCCTGTTCAATTTATGTGGGCATGGTAATTTTGATATGGGTAGCTACGAACAATATTTTGCTGGTAAGTTGGTTGATTTTGAAGTTACGGCTGAACAAATTGAATCTTCCCTGGCTCAATTAAATACACCTACAATAGGATAATGTACGTTTTGCAATAAAAAAAAAAGGATTGCTTTTACCAGGCAATCCTTTTTTTTTTGATATAATAAATTCGTTTCCAAGGCGAGTCTCTGCACGTATTTGTGCGGAGGCTTGCAGGACTCGCCGTTAAGGGCGGTGCGGATGATGGTTCCTTTACTTGTAGGCGGCGAGTCCTGCCTATGCCCTTTCACAAGGCTGAGGCAAGAGACTCGCCTGGGAATAAATATATTTTTGGGATTAGGCATATTAGTCGTAAATGACGACACTGGCCTTGAATAAAAAGTGCTAGAAATTTTCCACATCAGCCGTTAAGAAATCAAGGCTGTTTGAGCCGGCATAATCTTTAAATTATAAAAATCTTCCGGCGAGTTCCTTGATTTTAGGTTGATGCGGAAAATTTCACCTGTCCCGAAAGTCGGGAGCCTTTTTATTCACAGCCTTGATCTTTTTTGTTACTTTTTTGCATCAAGGCAAAAAAGTAAATAGAGTCTAACCCAAGACTGACATAGGTTTGCAAACTAAGAACCTAATCTTATATATATTATAAAAAAAGGATTGCAAAAAATGTAATCCTTTTTTTATCCTTAACAATTTTACAAAAATCCCTTTTTTTATTTCACTTCAATCTGTACACTGCCTGCTGCTAAACCAGCAGCAGTAGCGGTTACAGTAATGATTCCCGCTTTTTCTGTACCCTGTATCACGGCAAGGCATAGCCCGTTAAAGGCTTTGTGTTTATCGGCTTTAAATCTTTCCATGCTGGTTTGCAAACCGTTGTCAACACCAACTATACTTCCACCACCATTTAATTTAAACTGTATTAAATCGGCTGCATCAGGCACCAAATTACCTTCAGCATCCACTATTTTGGCAGTGATAAAAGAGAGGTCCTTACCGTCTGCAGTCAGCATATTTCTATCCGCTATTAAAATAATTTTTGCGGCAGCACCGGCAGTTTTTACTTCGGTGGTTGCAACAGTTTTTCCCTGCAGCCGGCTAATAGCCTTAAGTGTGCCCGGTTCAAAATTGGTGCGCCACATTACATGCAAATCGTCACCTGTTTTTTTCTGTACACCCAATGATTTTTCATTTAAAAAAAGTTCAACTTCATCCGCATTATTGTAATAGGCCCATACATCTATTGTTTGCCCTGGCTTCCAGTTCCAGTGCGGCAACAGGTGCAAAACAGTTTTATTGGTCCACTCACTCTGGTACATGTAATACACATCTTTTGGAAAACCTGCCAGGTCAATAATACCAAAGTAACTGCTGCGAGCCGGCCATGGATAAGGCGTTGGCTCGCCCATATAATCAAATCCTGTCCAGATATACTGGCCGGATAAAAAGTTGTACTTCTTCATTATCTTCCATGTTTCTTCATGCGTAGAACCCCAGGGTGCAGAAACATTGTCGTAAGCGGAAACGGTTAAATCTGCATTGCCTTTATCAAAAGGTTTATCCCAACGTTCCGGCCAGCGGCGGATACTGTCTGATGGAATTAAATCGTAATGCCCCCGTGTTTGCAAAGCAGAAACACTCTCGGTACTTATAAATTTTTTTCCGGGAAATAATTGCTGAAAGCCAGCATACATGTCCTGGTGATAATTGTAACCAATCAAATCAAGCGCACCGGATTTGATGATGTAATTGTTGGTATCTGGCCAGTTGCAGGCAGCAGTTACCGGCCTTGTTGCATCTAAAGAACGAACAATGGCTGCCAGTTCTTTTGCAATTACAACACCAGTACTATCGCCTTGTTCCGGAATCTCATTTCCAACACTCCAGATAAAAACAGAAGGGTGATTTCTGTCTCTCAATATTTGATCTGCAAGATCTTTTTTGTGCCATTCATCCCAATACAAATGATAATCATAAGGATTCTTAGGCTTCTTCCACATATCAAATGCTTCATCCATTACAATAAAGCCCATCTTATCACATAAGTCCAATAACTCCGGTGCCGGCGGATTGTGCGATGTACGGATGCCATTACAACCCATGGCTTTTAATATTTCCAGCTGTCGTTCCAATGCTCTTGTGTTGATGGCAGCACCAAGGCAACCCAAATCGTGATGATTGCAAACGCCATTTATTTTAAGTGATTTGCCATTTAACAAAAACCCTTTATCAACATCAAATTCAAAACTGCGAACACCGAATGTAGTAAGGTATTCGTCCAGTAAAGTATCGCCTTTTTTTACCTGCGTTTTAATACTGTACAGGTAAGGATCTTCCGTACTCCATACATGTGGTGTTGGAATATTCAGCCGCACCAAATCCTGATTAGGCATACGGTTGCGGCTGGGTGATGTCAATTTATTTTTAGGACCCCGTCTTTTGTTGGGAATAGTAACCTGACTGGCTACTTCATTGTTAGCAGCATCATAAATGGTAGTATGAATAATGACAGGTGTATTTTTTGATGCACTGTCAAAAACCAGTTTGGTTTGTACCATTACTACGGCTGATGATTTATTTACAACCGGCGTGGTAACATAGGTACCCCAATTATCCACATGAATTTTATTGGTAGAAACCAGCCACACATTGCGATAAATTCCGGAGCCGGAATACCAGCGTGAGTTGGGTTGCGGCGAATTATCAACCTTTACGGCAATAACATTTTTTTGATGACCGAATTTTACAAAAGCCGAAATGTTGTATTGAAAAGAAATGTATCCATTGGGACGTTTGCCAATATAATTACCGTTAACCCACACTTCGCTGTTGCGATACACTCCATCAAAACTGATATAGATTTCCTTGTCTTGTTGATCATCTGACAACTCAAATGTTTTACGGTACCAGCCAATACCGCCATTCAAGGCACCACCACCTATACCTGCCGGACTGTTTTTATCAAAGTCCCCTTCTATGCTCCAATCGTGTGGCAGCGTAAGTTTACGCCATTTATCATCTTTAAAATCTGGTTTGCTGGCTTTGGTATTATCACCTAAATAAAATTTCCAGTCTTTATTAAAATCAAGCGTTTTTCTATCAATGGTTTCAGCCTGTGTTATCAATACAAACAGGTTTAACAGCAGCAGGCAGGTAATCGGTTTTTTCATGTTTTTTATTTTGGCAGTTTCCGTTATTTTATTCTGATAATATAAACGGGTTACAAGTTAACTATAATACCGATTGAATTGTAAGTAATTCCAATCAGTAATTACCAAAAATTAATCACAATGGCAATAGTTGAAAGCCTTTATGCCTGCTATCTTTTGGGGTTTAGGAGTTGCATGGTTCATTATTATAGAAGGTGGCTATTATATTTATACAAAGCAAAAAAAAATCATAAAAAAAATCGTTTGTCAATATCACTATCAACAAACGATTTTTAAAATTAAAATAAATAAAAACTATCTGGTGTTAAGTTAGGCGTGAGCGGTCAATGAACAATATTACACCCATTCACCATTCACCATTGCCCATTCACCCTTCACTTACCCATTCTTTTTAAGGATGCCATAAAACTGGTTGTAAAATACTATAAACTCTTTTTCCAACAAATCAATACTGCCTTCTTTGCTGGCTGATAAAGGATCTAAAGAAGTAGCTACTTCCAGGTACAAATCACTCAGGCGGCGACGGTATTTGAATTCATCGAAGAAAATAGTTTTACGGTTTAACTCTAATATTTCTTTCCGCATGCTGTCAAGTGATGCAAGGGCAACCTGATTAGCGGGCGTTTTGTTCTCGATTTTAGTAAGCGTTGCAATGGTCTTGTCCATTGTATCTACCAGCACAGCAAGTTTTTCATGCACGTTGTACAAACGCATGGCTTGCTGGTACAATTTATCAATATTTTTAGCGCCGAAGCCTTTTGCATCGTTGGGCTTAATATTAATGAACTGCTCATACTTTTTGCCGCCAGCCAGCAAAACTACTTTATATTTTCCAACAGGCACCCTTGGTGCAACAAAACCTGAAAATAAAACGCTGGAACCCGCTACAAACCCACCTTTAGCTACCTTCGGCGGATTGATATTGAAAGGCCAGTACACTTTGTTCAATCCCTTTACTGCTGTGCCGTTGATGTCTTTTATTTTTTTATTGGCGGCATCATAAATTTCTATTTTTATTGCCGATTCACTACGCTGTTTCAGGTAGTAATTAATAGCAGGTAGTATCACCTTGTTACCGGCGGTGTAGCCGTCGATATTGTCGCCTGTTGCCGGTAACTGTGGTGAATAATCGTATATAAAATCATTGACAGGATAAAGAATTACCTCAGTATTTACATCAGATTTTACCAGCTCTCTTAATGGCTGTAAATCATCAATAATATAAATACCTCTGCCATGAGAAGCAACTAAAAGATCCCCCGTTTTCGGATGAATTTTGATATCTCGTACCAGGTTGTACCAGGGCATTTCCTGGTACTTGCTTCTCATCCAGTTGGCTCCGCCGTCAATGGAAATAAACAACCCCATTTCGGTACCGGCAAATAATAATTTTTCATTTTTTATATCTTCCCTTATCACATGTGCAAAGCCGGTAAATTCAGGAGAAGCGATGCGTTTCCATGTGTTACCGGCATCATTACTTACCGCAAAATAAGCGGCATGGTCGCCATACATGTGGTTGTCGAAACTTGCATACATTCTTTTTGGATTCAGGCTGGAAAGTTCGATGCAACTTACCCATGCAGCTTTTGGAATACCAGCTTTCCATACTTCCGGGGCTTTGTTGGTCCAGGTTTTTCCGCCATCGGTTGTTACCTGCAGGTTACCGTCGTCGGTACCCACCCAAATGATGTTTTCGTTGCTTGCATGCTGCGTTATAGTGTAGATAGTGCAATGATTTTCTGCACTAGTATTATCACCGGTGATGCCGCCACTCTCTTCTGTTTTTTGTTTGGCTTTATCGTTGGTGGTTAAGTCGGGTGAAATGCGTTGCCAGTTTCTGCCTTCATCCGTTGATTTGTACAAGTACTGGTTTGCCATGTAAAGGTTGAACAAGGGTTTTCCGGCAGCAGATTTTTTTGTAGAAAGTCCGGTAACAATTGGCGTGTTCCAATGAAAACGATGATCGTCATCACCAGGAACTTTTTGGGGTTTGATGGATGAAGGAAGTCCGGTAGTTAAATCAATGCGGTTGGCATTGCCACCCTGAGATTCAGCAAAAACAATTTTTGAATTTAACGGACTGGGCTGCACCCAAAAACCATCGCCGCCGTTAATATCCTGCCAATCGGCACTGCTTACACCACGGGCCGAAGAGTTAGGCGCCATCCAGCTCCCATTATCCTGCAGGCCACCATATACATTGTAAATTTTTTCATTGTCGGTTGCTACATGATAAAACTGCCCTACCGGTAAATTATTAAAAAATTGCCAGGATACACCTTTGTTCATCGTATAATATACACCACCATCTGTACCGAGGTACATTATATCTGTATTGGCCGGATTGATCCACAATGCATGATGATCTGCATGGGGTGTTACCCCACCGATAATAGTGTTGCTCCAGGAATAGCCCCCATCTTTTGAATATTGAAAATCATAGGCCGGGCGGTATACTTTTTTAGGATTTTTTGGATCAAACACCAACGTGCTGAAATAAAACGGACGTGCAGTAATATTCTCCGTAGCTGCTAATTTTTCCCAGTTGCTACCCTCATCTTTTGATATAAATAGGCCGGGGACTTTTGCTTCAATAATCGCCAATACTTCTTCTGGTTTTGATGGGTTGATGGTTACCACTATCCTGCCTACTTCGCCTTCGGGCATACCGTTGGTTACTTTGTTCCAGGTTTCTCCGCCATCAATACTTTTATATAAAGCACTGCCCGGGCCACCAGATGCAAAAGAATAGGGCTTGCGTTTGCATTGCCAGAAACTGGCCAGCATTATTTTAGGATTGGTTGGGTTAATGGCTATATCGGCACAGCCCGTTTCGTTATTTACAAACAAAATCTTTTTCCAGGTTTTGCCACCGTCGGTTGTTTTATACAAACCCCTGTGCGGACTGCTGCTCCATAAGGGGCCCGGCACGGCTACAAATAAAGTTTTACTATCGGTAGGATCAAATAAAATTTTACTGATATGTTCGGTGCTATCCAACCCAATCTTTTGCCAGTTGGCTCCTCCATCTGTTGTTTTATACATACCATCACCGATGGATACGGTGTTGCGCATGTTGCTTTCGCCGGTGCCGGCATACACTGTTTTATCATTCCCTTTTTCAATAGCCAATGCACCAATACTCTGACAATATTTATCAAATACCGGGGCAAAAGAAATACCGCCGTTCTGGCTTTTCCAGATACCACCGCCTGCAGTGCCTACATACAACGTGAGCTGATCGCCAACTGCCATACCTTCAATAACGCTTACTCGTCCGCTCATGGTAGATGGCCCTAACGCCCTTGCAGTAAGGGTTTGAAAATAAGAAGAGTTGATGGATGTTTGTGCAATAAGGCTGGCCATGTACATGCAGGCCATACATACAAGCGTAATTTTTTTTATCATACAATAATATTTATTATGAATATACTCTGATGAATTACAGGGATTTTAAAAAATGTGTAACTGACTTAAACGAAGTTTTTAAGCAAAAAAAATCTCACTCAACCAAGCAGGTTTTATGAGTAAGATTTTTTAGGTATTTATGTATGATTATTTGCCGCTGAAAATAGTTTCGTCAACAGGTGCATTGGTAATTACTTTTTTTGTTACCAGCATCATACCTCCCTGATCTAACTTGAAAGGCATTTTTACGCCAAAGTCTGTATCCTGGTAATCGAAATGTTTAACAGAAACTTTAACATCCTGACCTTGCTGTTTGGTGGTAGATTCCTGCTTGTAAATAAGATTGGTTTTCAAATCAAAAAAGTAAACAGTTTCATTTTGATTTTTGGTAACGAGCTTAATTTTAAAATACTCGTTGCCATCTTCTTCATCTTTACCTAAAGATTCAACTGTACTGCCTTTTTCCTTGTAATCTACAAATGCACCCTGGATATCCAATTCGTCTAATTTTACCTTTAGTTCATCTGTACTTAATGGCTGCAGGGTAGCTTTACCTGCCATTGGATTTTGTGACCATCCTGCTTCAGGCGTTGTAATATCAATGAATTTACTACCCTGAAATTCAGCATCCATCCTGGTTCCTTTGCTGTTAACAGATTGTACTACAAAAGGAATTTCCAATCCCTGTACTTCAACCTGGCCTTCCATTTTTATGGATTTAATTTGCTTCCATTTTTCTTTACCACCAATGGCAGCAATGTACTTATCAATTACTTCATCGGCAGTTTGTGCCATAACGGCAGCACCTGTAAAAACTAAAGCGAGCAAAACAAATGAGTGTAAAAAAAACTTTTTCATGTTGGTATTTTTTTTGGTTTGATTTAAAAAATGATATTCCCGAAATATTAGTAACAAAACAGATCATTTAATTACAGGTGTAAATAAAATCTTTTTTCTTTGCATTTGATAAGTAACAAATCTTATTGTGATTAGTTTAGTATGACAGGTTATTAACTTGTACCAATGGAAAGTATACAGTATTAAAGGTTTGTTTTTAGATGTTCATCCAAATTACCGAGCCCTCTAAACACAAATGGGAGAATTACTTTAACACAACTTAAATACTAAACGTTTAATAAAACAATGTGATTAATCTGCCCAGCCGCTTACCAAAACATCAGCAATGTGCATGGTCTTGATGGACAGATCATTTTTTTTGATATAACCATCCAGGTGCATCAAACAACTTAAATCGGTAGATATAATATATTCAGTATTTGTAGCCATTGCATTTTTAACTTTCTGGTCTGCCATTCCAATGGAGATTCCTTCATATTTAACGGCAAATGAACCACCAAAACCGCAGCAGGTTTCCACCTCGTCCATTTCTACCAGTTGCAGCCCTTTTACCTGTGCCAGCAATTTGCGGGGGGCATCTTTAATTTTACACTCCCGCAAAGCAGCGCAACTATCATGATAGGTTGCTGTGGCATTTAGTTCGGCTCCGTAATTGTCAATATGTAAAATATCGGTAAGAAATTCTGTAAACTCATAAATACGGTTACTTAAATCTTTCACCTGGTTGTGATAGAAGGAGTTATCGAACAATTTACCATAATAATTTTTCACAAATCCAACGCAACTGGCGCTTGGACAAACGATGTAATCCGTGTTATCGAAATCTTTAATAAACTTGGTACACACTTCTCTTGCCTCATCCCAAAAACCGGCATTAAAAGCCGGTTGTCCGCAACAGGTTTGGTTGGTATTATAGATTACTTCACAACGGGCTTTCTCCAGCACTTTCACCATATTAAAGGCTGTTTGTGGATACAGTTGATCAATAAAACAAGGTATAAATATTTGTACTTTCATGCCCCTTGCCCCTTAAAGGACATTTATGAATTAATTAAATGTAGTATTTCTAATTATTGCTGTTACCCTTAATAATCAATTAACATTTTGCCAGCAGAATATTTAAAGCCTTTATTGTTTTGGAGAAAAACTTTGCTTTAAGGTGATCATTTTTAGTGCGGTAATAGCTGCTTCCTCCCCTTTATGGCCGTGCTTTCCGCCAATCCTTTCATCGGCCTGCGCCTGGTTATCTACAGTAAGAACGCCAAAAATAGTAGGTACCGGCAAACACAGGTTTAAGTGTAATACGCCATCAGTAACGGCTCTGCATACATAATCAAAGTGGGGCGTATCTCCCCTTATTACACAAGCGAGGGCAATAAATGCATGTGGCTTATCCTCTTTATATTTATGGGCTTCCCAATAGGCCTTGGTTGCAAAGGGAATTTCAAATGCACCGGGTACTGTTATTATCTTATAAGATACCTCGTGTTCCTTTAAAACTCTTATGCAACCAGCTTCCAACGCATCCAGCACAATTGCATTCCATTCTGTGCGGACAATCACAATACAGGAATCCTTTGTTAGCTGGATGCCTATGGTATTTGATATATTAGGTGAGTTTACTGACATAAATTAGGAAAGTTGCTGCAAAATTTTATTGCAGTTATTAATGGTTTGATATTTAGCTGTTCATTTAAATTGCTGAACCCACTAAATATATATTTGATAGAATTACTTTACCAAGACTTATTTACTAAACTATTAATAACAACTACAAATTAATCTATCGCCCCCAACCTTGCTAAATATTTATCAACTTCTGTAGCATGGCCGTTTTTAGGGAATTCCTCTTTTATTTTCTTGAAAAATTCAATGGCTTCTTTTGATTTACCCGTTGCATCTGCAAACAAACCAGCTTTAAATAAGGCTTCCGGCGTCATAAATTCATCTTTGCTGTTTACAGCTACCGCTTTTTTATAATAGTCCAACGCATCATCATTCTTTTTTAATTCAGAATAAGCATCACCCAATAAAAGGTAAGCGCTGGTTTGCACCTGCGTAGCGTTGGTAGAAAAATCTTTTAAATGTTTTACCGCATTGTTAAAATCGCCACTATACAAATAGCAGGTACCTGCAATGTAGTTAGCTCTGTTACCTGCCGTTGTTCCACCGTAATTTTTGATTAATTTTAAAACGCCCGTTGTTACAGGTCCACCGCCATTCAACACTATGTTGATAGAATCTTTGTTAAAGCCACCCTGCGTCATTTTATCGAATACCTGCTCTGCCGGAAAAATTAATTCAGCAGCTTTTTCATTATTGGGCGCTTTTACAAAATTCAAATAGGCATACCAACCGCCTATAAGCAGTATGAGTGCACTTCCCACATAAATAATTGGCCTGCTAAACTTAGCCCAAAAATCTTTTGCTTTTTCTACCGCTTCATTTACTTCTACGTTTTCTACTATTGCTTGCTTCTCTGCCATTTTTTTTCTTCACCCATTTGCCTTTTTTAGTAAGGGATAGACGGGCATTTTTTAATTATTATAAATTTGATTCTTTATTACTTTGTTTAATAAACTATCCTAGTCTGTAATAAATGGATAATCTTCCTGGATGTAAACATCTTTCAATAATTCATCATCGTTGGGCCAGGGGCTTTCCTCAGCAAATTTCACGCTCTCTTCTACCTGGGCTTTTACCCGCTCGTTGATTACTTCTATATCCGCATCTTCCAATTTATATTCATCTTTCAATACTCTTAGTACATGATCGATAGGGTCTCTCTGCTTGTATTCCTCTACCTCATCTTTTGTACGATACTTTTGAGGGTCGCTCATGCTGTGCCCTTTGTAACGATAGGTTTTAATTTCCAGTAAAGTTGGTCCGCCTTTTTCCCTTGCCCGGTTTACTGCTCTTAACATGGCATTGTGCACATCTTCAGGACTCATTCCATCTACACTGTCGCCAGGCATATCGTAGGCATCAGCCAATTTATACAAATCCATTACATTGCTGGTACGGGCAACAGAAGTACCCATTGCATATTGATTGTTTTCACAGATAAATACAACCGGCAATTTCCAAAGCATGGCCATATTAAATGTTTCATGAAGCATACCTTGCCTTGCAGCACCATCACCAAAAAAACAAAGTGCCACATTATTGGTGCCTTTGTATTGTTCTGCAAATGCCAAACCTGCACCGGTACCTATTTGGGCACCCACAATACCATGACCACCAAAAAAACCAACATCTACCCCAAAAATATGCATGCTACCACCCTTGCCCTTGCTGCACCCGGTAGCTTTTCCATACAATTCTGCCATGGTAGCTTTTGGTGTAACACCTTTGGCAATTGCCAAGGCATGACATCGATATGCGGTAATAAATTTATCATCAGGATTGGTTGCCGTCATACAACCTGCAGCTACAGCCTCCTGCCCAATATACAAATGACAAAAGCCTCTTATTTTCTGCATCCCGTACAACTGCCCTGTCTTTTCTTCAAACCGGCGAAGCAATAACATTAATTCGTACCAATACAAGTAAGTGTCTTTGGAAAATTTTGTTGCCAATGGTAAAATATTTTAGGCGGCAAAGATAAGGGAGAAATTGAAAAAAAAAGGGGCAGGAAAAGAAAGGCGAAAACAGCTCAACATTTTGGTAAAC
>Ga0163154_10002235_pt1 | contig 28557 bp, 26 predicted proteins | sample OliLakLV19MP9P1_FD_148649 | JGI IMG/M metagenome (GOLD analysis project Ga0163154, IMG submission 148649) | Freshwater microbial mat bacterial communities from Lake Vanda, McMurdo Dry Valleys, Antarctica - Oligotrophic Lake LV.19.MP9.P1 | ecosystem: Environmental > Aquatic > Freshwater > Lake >... | reverse complement strand
GGCAAGACCTGCTCGGCTCAGTGGAGCTACGCGTGCTGTTGAACGCTGGCGAGCAGTCTGTCACCTCGTTGCCCACGTTCTACGACTCGGTAATATTCTGGCGCGTATGGAAGAAAAAGAATGGCGACGATCCCAAGATGAAGGTGGTCGCTCGTGGCAAGGCATCTCCCCGTCCGTTCATCGAACCTGTTGCAAGCTGGCTGATGACTGGGCAAGTTTTGGCAATCGACCTCACCAACACCGGCGGAAACATGCGCCAAAACACCACGCTTGTCGTGGAGCTTGGAGAACGAAAGCTGCTAGTCACTGCTATTCAACTTGCGGCGGCTAGCTCGACTGTCGTGCATATCAATCCAGACAAGCTCGTGGCTGAGGGCGAAAAGCTGGAAGAACTGCCGCCGCTGACCATCAAGATCACCGGGATGGCTGACATCGCCTTAGCGATTCCCCCGGTTAGTAAGCCTGAAGCTGAAGTCGCGGCTGCCCTGGTAGAAGCGGCAGAGCAATTGCAAGCAGGGTATCCGCTCTCTGTGGCTCAACACTGGGACGGTAATACTCTCGTGGTGACGTTGACGCGCACTGAAGGCGAGCTGGGTGAAAACCTTTACGCCTACATTGAGGCTGAAGAACGGATGTTGACCACTGGTCAAGAAATCTCGCTGACCAGCGTTGGCGACAGCGTTGAACTGCGCGTTCCCAATGCCAAAGTGGGGGCAATTATGAATCTTTGGTTGGATGGCGACGTGGCATTCGAAGGAATGGAGGTGATCGATAAACAGTCGTCGATTACCAAAGCCCAAGACACTGCGCCAGTGTCCCCTTCGCTTGCGGAAACCGCATACATGTAAATGGAACGAACTGAGCAATCGCTCACGAGCACAATGATAAAAAAGGAGAAATGGACCTCGCTGTATAGCGGGGTCTTTTTCGTTTTAGGGGCTCGAGGCAGTAAAAAAGCCTCGGGCGTGAGCCAAAGGCTTTTTCTAAGTGAAGGGTTACAAACAATGTTAGATATAAGCGAGAATCGTGCCTATCTTTGAGAACCTCCGGCGTAAGTGTCAAATTGACACGCTAGAGCTGCAATTTGGATTGGCTAATAGGAATTATAGCATCTTCTAGCCATATTTGAAATAGTTATAGGATGCTATTAAACTGCGCTCATTTCTCCCCTGAATCATCCTGTTCCACACTTTTCCAGGCGTATTTCAGTGTCATCCTGGCCTGCTCGATCGCCGATTGGCATGCGGTGAATGCTTCAGTATTGGGCGTCCCTTTGAGCTCAGGCAAGTTCAGCGTTAGCACCGTTAACGATCCCGCTAAATCATGGAGGTGTTTTCTCAGGGCTTCATTGGTTTGGGTGGATGATGGTGGCATAGCTAGAGTTGAATCGGTAACCCATTCCATACAGGGTTTCAAGAAGTTTATGTTTTTTTGTGATACCCATTTTTTTTCTAATGGAGCGAATGTGTGCTTCCACTGCGTTGAGTGTGGAGCCCTCACCTCTTGGGACCCTAGTCAGTATTCTATCTTTGGGAATGATTTGATCCCGATGACGAAGGAGGTTGGAAAGCACTTCTCGTTCTGCCACAGTCAACAAGGCAGTCATGCCTTGAAATGAAACACTTGAGTCTTTGCAGCTGAAGGTGAGTTCGCCTATTCGCTGGTAATCTGTTTCTGCAGATGCAGTTCTACGTAGAACTGCCTTGAGCCGAGCCAATAGTTCTTGTGGAGAAAATGGTTTGGTGATGTAGTCGTCTGCTCCAGAATTTAGCGCCAAAATTTTGGTGTCCAGCTCATCATTTCCTGAAAGCACGATCACCCCGGGAGCCTGTTCTTGGTCATGCTGGCAAAGGTATAGGCTAGATCCATCAGTGAGGTGCAAATCTAAAATAATCGCGTCGTAGTGGTGTTCTTGAAGCTGGTGTTCTGCTTGCACACAACTTACCACATGATTGACTCGATACTTCTGATGAAGGACCCGAGTAATGCTTTGCGCTGTAGGCAGGTGATCTTCAACCAACAAGATCTCCATGCGCCAGATTATAAGAGGCGTTCTGTAGAAACAAAGGCGTAAAAAATGTGTTGCAGTATCTATGAGGCAGCCCGATTGTAGCCTAGCTATTATCGACTGGCATCTCACCCGTGGCTTCAAGCATTGCGGCTTCGCCTTCACTGGCTTCGTTGGTCAGCGCAACTGCCACGACTTTGTCCCCTGCCTTTGGTCTCATCAAGATGACGCCTTGGGTAGGTCGGGTCAAAATCGGAATACTCTTTGCGTTGAGTGGCAGCTTGATCATCTGTCCAGACTCGGTGGTGATCACGACTTCGATGTGTTGCTCAGTGACCATCATTGCGGCAACGACCATGCCTGTTTTCTTGGTAATCTCTGCAACTTTGACGCCTTGGCCAGCACGTTTCTGCATTGGGTACTGTTTCAGATCAGTGCGTTTGCCCAAACCATTTTCAGTAATCAAGAGTAGCTGTCGAGTATCTGCGTCATCACTGAGCACCTCTACCCCGACCACAAAGTCATCGGACTTGAGTTCAATACCTTTGACGCCTTGGGTGTCGCGGTTGGAACTCTTTACTTCCATTTCACTAAAGCGAATGGATTTTCCTTGATGACTGATCAGCATCAGTTCATCTTTGCCGTTGGTAATCTTGCCCCAGACTAGTTCATCAGTGTCTTTCAACAAGATAGCGATGATGCCGTTTTGACGAATGTTTTGATACAGTTTGACGGCTGTTTTCTTGACCAAACCTTTGCGGGTAGCCAAGGTAATGTAGCAGTCTTTGTCTTGCTCTTCATCCATGATGATGATGCTGCGGACGGTTTCACTTGAGTGAAGGTTGATCAAGTTGACGAGGGCTGTCCCTTTGGCTTGACGTCCACTCTCTGGAATTTCAAATGCTTTCAGTTTGAAGACACGGCCTTGGTTGGTGAATAACAACAAGTTGTCATGGGTCTTGGCAGTGAAGATACTGTGGACAGCGTCCTCTTCTTTCGTCTTGATGCCAATAGCACCTTTGCCACCGCGGTTTTGTGAGCGAAGCGCACTTGGGCTGTAACGTTTGATGTAGCCGGTTTGGGTTAAGGTAATGACGGTTGCTTCGTTGGCGATCAAGTCTTCTTCGCTAAACTCACCAATCTTACCTTTGATGAGACGAGTCTTTCGTTTGTCACCGTAGTTATCAATCATTTCTTGAGTTTCAGCAGCGATCAATTTCAAGATGGCATCTGGACTGAGCAGCAACGTGATCAGCTTATCCATCGTTTCTTTGAGGAATTTGTACTCTTCTTCGATCTTCTTGCGCTCAAGAGCCGCAAGTCGTTTCAGTTGCATGTCCAAGATGGCGATTGCTTGAAGCTCAGACAGACCAAACTTCTTGACCAAGGCAGCGCGAGCAGTGTCAGTGTCAGCGGATTTGCGAATGGTATTGATCACTTCATCAAGATTATCCAACGCAATCAACAAACCTTCCAAGATGTGGGCGCGGGCGCGAGCTTCTTCAAGCTCAAACTGGGCGCGGCGGACTACCACGAGTTGGCGGTGACTAATGAACTCGCTCAAGACGTGCTTGATGTTCATCAGCTGAGGAGTACCTTCACTGTTGAGAGCCACCATGTTCATTGGGAAGCTACTTTGTAGTTCGGTGTACTTGAACAGTGCGTTCAAGATCACTTTGGGACGAGCATCACGTTTGAGCTCGATGGTGATCTGCATACCGGTACGGTCTGAGTCATCATTGAGATCTTTAATACCTTCAATTTTTTTATTGCGAACGAGGTCCGCAATTTTCATGATTAAACGTGCTTTATTGACCTGATATGGAATTTCAGTTACCAGAATTTTGAAGTTGCCTTTTTTGTCCTCAACGATATCGGTTTTTCCACGAACCACGACTTTGCCTTTACCGGTGTGGTAGGCCTCTTTGATAGATTGGTAGTCGTACATGATGCCGCCCGTTGGGAAGTCAGGGCCTTGAATGTGGCTCATGATTTCATCAATAGGAACGTTTGTGACGAATGATCCGGCCAGTTGCCTAGCTGGAGTAGCCAATAATGCATCAATCTTGGCGTTGTGATCTTTGATGGCTTTAAAGTCAATTTTGTCGATTTTTGGAACGTCATCCAAAGAAATTGGCGCTTGAACAGCGACAGCTTCGCCTTGAGCAATCATCGTCAAGATGGCTTGGCCGACTTCCACTAAGTTATGTGGAGGGATCTTAGTAGCCATACCCACAGCAATACCTTCAGAGCCCATCAACAATAAGTTCGGGAGTTTTGAAGGCAATACCACTGGCTCTAACATGGAGCCATCGAAGTTGTTTTCCAATGGAACAGTGTTTTTATCGATGTCACCAAGCAGCTCTTTGGCAATTTTTGCCAGACGAGCTTCGGTGTAACGCATAGCAGCTGGGCTGTCACCGTCGACAGAACCAAAGTTTCCTTGGCCATCAACTAACGCATATCGCATGCTGAAGTCTTGAGCCAAACGCACTAACGCTGAGTAGACTGAAGAGTCACCATGAGGGTGATACTTACCCAGCACGTCTCCGACAATACGGGCACTTTTCTTGTAGCCGCTGTTGTGATGAATACCACTCTTGTACATCGAGTACAAAATGCGACGGTGGACAGGTTTCAGTCCGTCACGGACGTCAGGAAGCGCACGAGACACAATGACACTCATGGCGTAGTCCAAGTACGACTTCTCCATCTCAGCCACGATCGAGATATGTTTGATTTTGCCAAACCTATCTTGGGTGATTGAGTTGATGGCCGGACCTTCGGCTTCGACAGCTAGGTTTGTTTCGCCGTCTGGACGAGCTTCACCTACGGTGACGTCTTGTTCAGTTTCGGTTAACTCAATCGCATCATCAGCCAAGTCTTGGTCAATGTCTTTATCGTGGGATGAATCGTTCCCGTCCACCATATGTTCCTTTGAATGTAGGAGTTCCTACTAAGTGTCTGCGGTTAAGCAGCTTTCTTCATCGCTTCGTCGAGTATTTGAAGTGCTTCATCACGGCCAACAAATTTGTTGATCTTGACCCACTTATCTTTTTCTAAATCTTTGTAGTGTTCGAAGAAGTGTTTAATGCGATCCAAACGGAACTGTGGAACATCACTTAAGTCTGTCCAACCACCGCAGACATAGTCTTGTTTGGCTTTGGCAGGGACACACAAGATCTTGTGGTCGATACCTTCTTCGTCTTCCATTTCCAGCATGCCGATGACTTTGGCTTTCATCCAACTGCCTGGCATCACTGGTTGTACCGTCAGCAATAATGCATCAAGTAAATCACCGTCTTGTCCTTTTGCGCCTTCGATCAGTCCGTAGTTTTCTGGATATGCCATTGGGGTTGGCACAAAGCGATCAACGTAGATACGACCATTTTCTTCATCTTGTTCGTACTTGATGGATGAGCCTGCTGGAATCTCAACCATAACCTCAATGACTGGTGAATCTGTCATAACATCCCTTTCTTATACGTCCAAGTTGGCTAACTTGGCGTGTGACTGGATAAACTTTTTGCGTGGTGGTACTTCGTCGCCCATTAACGTCTCGAAGGTATGATCAGCCTTGGTGGCGTCATCGATCGTGACTTTTTTGAGAATACGAGTTTCTGGGTTCATCGTGGTGTCCCAGAGCTGTTCGGGGTTCATTTCTCCAAGACCTTTAAAGCGTTGAATCACTGGATTAGCGTTCGGATACTTTACCTGAATCATCTTGACGGTGTCGTCACGTTCTTGATCTGAGTAAACGTAATGATTTTCTTTGTTAAAGGAAACTTTGAACAATGGAGGCATGGCAATGTACAAGAAACCTCGTTTAATCACCTCTGGTAAGTGACGGTAGAAGAACGTCAAACCCAGTGTTGTAATGTGTTCGCCGTCAACGTCAGCGTCATTCATGAGAATGATGCGATGATAGCGGAGTTTTTCTTGTTTGAAGGTCTCCCCGATGCCAGCGCCCAAGGCGATGACTAAGTTTTTCAGCTCTTCGAAAGCAACGATCTTGTCGAGACGAGCTCGCTCGGTGTTAAGGATTTTTCCGCGGAGTGGATAGACGGCTTGGAAGCGACGGTCTCTCCCCTGCTTGACCGTACCACCGGCCGAGTCTCCCTCAACGATGTAGATCTCTGATTCAGCAGCTTCTTTACTTTGGCAGTCAGCGAGTTTTCCTGGAAGGGTTGAGCCTTCGAGGGCGCCTTTACGAATAACGGCGTCTTTGGCAGCGCGAGCAGCCAGACGGGCTCTTGCGGCAAGACTGACTTTCTCAATCAGAATACGAGCGGCTTTTGGATTTTCTTCTAGGTAGACATCGAGCGCATCTTTGAATACTGAGTAGACAGCAGACTGTGCTTCAGAGTTGTTGAGTTTGCTTTTGGTCTGAGACTCAAACTGAATGTCATTGGATGGCATCTTGATGAAGATGACCGCGGTCAAACCTTCACGAAGATCTTCAGTAGTGAACATCTCTTTTTCTTTGACGAGACCGTTCTTCAGGGAATAATCTTTGAGAACTTTGTTGAGTGCCATTCGGAAACCAGTCAGGTGAGTTCCACCGTCTGGAGTTTTGATAACGTTGGCGTAGCTTTCGACTTTTTCGGCGTAACTGTCATTGAACTGCATCGCCACTTCGACGCCAATTTTCTTCTTGGTTGTTTCGTCTTGCCAGGTTCCATTGGCGTAAATCACTTCATGGAGTGGTTTCTTGAACATGTTCAAGTGTTCGACCAACGAACGAATACCACCTTCAAAATAGAAGTGTTGCTCTACTCCCATAATGGTGTCGGTTAGCTGGAAGTACAAACCAGCCATTAAGTACGCACGATCACGAATCACTTCGATGAGCGTAGCGTGATTGAAGGTGACGGTGGAGAAAAGGCTCTTATCTGGAACGAAGTAAACGAGTGTTCCATTTTGATATGTTACGAAATCTTTTGACTGCAAAGGAAACATTTTTTTCAGTTCTGATTCTTTAATTTCCTTTACGTCATATTTTGGTACACCAATTGAGTACTCTTGCACGTAGTACTTTTTCTCACGTTTGACCACCACAATCATGTCAATCGACAGCGCGTTTACTGCTGACGCACCAACACCATGAAGACCACCTGATGCCTGGTAGGCAGACTCTTCAAACTTTCCGCCAGCATGCAGCGTTGTCATGACCACCTGCAGTGCGGAGACGCCTTCTTTTGGATGAATATCTACCGGAATACCACGGCCATTGTCGACAACAGTAATTGCTCCAATGCCTGGTTCTGCGCCTTCGAGTTGAGTGTGGTAGAGCTGAATGACTTTGCCGTAACCAGCCAGCGCTTCATCGACGGCGTTATCAAGAATTTCTTTGGCTAAGTGGTGAAGACCTCGGGCGTCGGTGGAGCCGATATACATGCCCGGGCGCTTACGAACAGGCTCTAAGCCTTCGAGAACTTTAATTTCAGATGCTTGGTATTGATTGGTAACGACCATATTTCCTGCTAGCTGCTGTAAGGCGGTAAAATCGTCCGAAAAGTATATCAGATGACGATCAGTACCACTTAGAGTACACACTTATAACCTGTTTTATACGATTTGTCTAGGGATGAGCTCGTCGAGTTCACTCCTTTTTTTTCTCAGCCACAAACTGAAAAAAATACTCCTCTGTGACGAGGCGTGTGTTTACATTTTTCTCCAAATGTTGAATGGCAACAAGTGCCGACTTCAAGAATTCGAGCAGCTTTGGCGTGGGGTGAAGGCATAGCTTTCCGTGGAGAAACACGATGACTGCTTGAAGCAGCTTCATAGCCTCTCCCCGATCTTTGTACTTTTCAGACAACTGAAAAACCTCGGCCAGAGGAAGGTGGCTGGCTGGAAAAGTGACCAACAGCTCTTGAAGATGTTCTGGAAGCGTGAAGTCTTGGGTTTCAGACTTCTCGTGCGCGATATGGATAATTTCACTCCGAGACTGAATGGTTTCAAGCACTGAAGAAAGCTGTGTCGTACTGAGCAAAAACTGAATGTGCTCGGGTGGTTCTTCGAGCAGTTTGAGCAGCGCATTTTGGGCTGGTAACGATGCTTGTTCAATCTGCGGAATGAATAAAATGCGACGGGTGTGCTGCAGTGGTGCTTGGAGAACGCTCAGCTGCAGCTGTCGAACTTGCTCTATCGCTAGAGGAGTGATGATATTTTCCGTCAGGTCACCGTTGATGATACTCAAGTCAGCACTGCCAAAAACGACCTTCAAAGAATCTTCACTGAGTTTTTTGAGAATCTCGAGTTGCTCACTCAAGCTGAATGCGGATGGGAAAAGGTAAAGCTTGGTAAAGGTCATGTGCAGTCATTATACGACCACCGCCCACCTTGAAACTCGGCGTTCACTATGGCACTATTAAGCTGCTTGCCCTATGACTGATTCATCCGCCTCACCAACCAATTCCCAATCTGGGGGTCTGACTATTCCCCAATCGGCGCCGCCACGCATTGAACATGTGGAACCGACGGTAGCTGTTTCGCCAGCTGCTGTGGCTTCGCCTGCGGAGCCAGCAGTCAATGTTATGAACGTTCCGACAATTTCAATTGATCCCCAACCAGTTGCCACAACCGAGCCGGCTCCAGATTTGCAGTCGGTCAGTGCAGACTTAGTTACCATGGCGAGCGGCTCTGCCGAAGCTCCAAAGTCCACCGCTCCAGGGATAGTGCCTGGACTACCTCAGAGTTCTGGTACCTCATTGGTTCACACTCTGGTAGATAAAGGCTTTTTAAGTAACCAACAGTTTCAAGATTTACTTATCGAGCAAGCTAGCTCTGGGAAAAGTATCGAGTCCTTGATTGAAGAAAAACACTTGGTCAAAGAATCTGACATGACCAAGGCGCAGGCGGCCTTTTACAACTTACCGTTTATTAACTTGGCAGAAACGGGTGCTTCTCCAGAAGCGATTAGTCAGATTCCCGAAAGCGTTGCACGGCGCTATCAAATCTTGCCGTTTGCGATTGATAAAGAGCACCAACAGCTGTCAGTAGCGATGAAGAATCCTCTCGACTTGTCTGCGATTGACTTTGTTGAGAAGAAAACTGGCTACAAGCTTCTCCCCAACTTTGCCACTCCGACCGAAATTGAACGAATGATTGCGGAGCGCTATGCGCAAAGCTTGTCGAGTGAAGTCAACGCCGCTTTAAAAGAGTCGGGCCAAGGTCCAGCCAAAACGCAAACTCGCCAGGAAGCGAACGCTGTTTTCTCGCGCGAGGTGGTACGTGAGGCGCCAATTACCAAGATCGTGGAAACGATTCTCGGTTTTGCTGTCAAGTCTCGGGCCTCAGATATTCATATCGAACCCCAGGAAGATCGGACTCGGGTCCGTTACCGTATTGACGGTATCTTAACCGAGCGGTTGATCTTACCAAGAACAGTGCATGAAGCAGTTATTTCGCGCATTAAGATTTTGTCTGACATGAAGATCGATGAAAAACGTGTTCCTCAAGATGGACGGTTTACGTTTATGGCTGAAGGTCAAGAAGTGGACTTGCGTATCTCCAGTTTGCCCACCGCCTTTGGTGAAAAGATCGTGATGCGTTTGTTGAAGAAAAACGCCACCGTTCCTACGTTAGGTGAGCTGGGTCTTTCGGATCGTGCGCTGAAGACAGTTGAGTCTGCCATCAAGATTCCACACGGAATTGTTTTGGTTACGGGACCAACGGGTTCTGGTAAAACCACCACGCTCTACTCGATTTTGCACAAGGTAAACACGCCAAAAGTAAACATCGTTACTCTTGAAGATCCTATCGAGTACCAAATGCCGGGCGTCAACCAAGTCCAGATTAATACCCAAGTGGGATTAACGTTTGCTTCAGGGCTTCGTTCTCTGCTTCGTCAGGATCCAAATATTATGATGGTTGGTGAAATCCGTGACACTGAGACCGCTGCGCTTGCTGTGCAAGCGTCACTGACTGGTCACTTAGTGTTCTCGACGCTGCATACCAACTCTGCTGCTGGTGCCCTTCCTCGTCTGTTAGACATGGAAGTGGAGCCATTCTTATTAGCCTCGAGTTTGACTTTAGTGATGGGACAACGTGTGCTGCGGAAAATTAATCAAGACTATAAAGAAGAGTACACACCAGAGCCAAGTATTGCTGCGGACATCAAGGAAGTGTTAGGTCCACTCTACAAACAGTGGTGTGTCCAAAATAATAAAGATCCAGAAAACATGAAGCTGTATCGAGCCAGTCAGAACCGTCCAGAGAACCAACCAGAATATCTCGGACGTATCGCTATTTTTGAGGTGTTACCAGTGACTGAAGAAATCGCTAGAATGGTGATTGAGAGAAAGTCTTCAAAAGACATTGAAGATGTATCCATTGCCAAAAACGGGATGCTGTTGATGAAACAGGATGGATACATCAAAACACTCGAAGGCATTACTACAATTGAAGAGGTCCTGCGGGTCGCAGAAGTTTAAGTATGAACATACACGACATGCTGCAAATGCTCATCGACCGGAATGGCTCAGACCTTCACGTTGTGGTAGGGATGCCACCAATGCTTCGTGTGGATGGTGCACTGTCCCCGATTGAAGGTGCTCCTGTCTTGAAAAAAGAACACGCAGAGTTACTGGTGTTCCCAATCATGTCCCAAGAGCAAAAAGACTACGTTACCGTCAACAAGGAAGTCGACTTTGGGTACTCATTTAAAGATTTGGCGCGTTTTCGTGTCAACGTGTACTACCAGCAAAATACAATCTCCGCTGCGCTGCGCTTAATTCCGACCGTCATCAAAACAATTGACGAGTTGCAGTTACCAAGTGTGTTGCATGACTTTACCCGGTTCCGTCAAGGATTGGTGTTGCTGACTGGGCCAACGGGTGAAGGTAAGTCCACCACTTTGGCTGCGATGATCGAAGAGATCAACTTAACGCGGGCCGATCATATCTTGACCATCGAAGATCCAATCGAGTTCGTCCATAAACCTCAAAAAAGTATTATTTCACAACGTGAACTTCACCAAGATACGCACGGCTGGGAAATTGCCCTCCGCTCTGCTCTGCGTGAAGATCCGGATGTAGTGCTGGTTGGTGAGATGCGTGACTACGAAACGATCTCCGCTGCAATTACCGTCGCTGAAACTGGTCATTTGGTATTTGCCACTCTGCACACCAATAACGCTGCCCAAACAGTAGACCGTATCATCGATGTCTTCCCAGAACATCAACAAGCTCAAGTGCGTCAGCAGCTCGCCTCTTCACTGCAAGCTGTGGTTTCCCAACGGTTGGTCCCAATGAATGGTGGCGGCCGTGTGGCTGCGTGTGAGGTGATGGTTGCTACTGGAGCTGTCCGTAACTTAATTCGTGAGGGCAAAACATTCCAAATTGATAACGTCATTCAAACCTCATCGGAATCAGGGATGATGCTGTTAGAAACAAATCTCGCAGAATGGGTGGCGCGTGGAGCGTTGTCATGGGAACGTGCTCGTGAGTACTCACTTCGTCCAGAGGAGTTCGATCGGATCTCTGGTGGTAATAAAGGACAGGGCTCTCCAAACCAGTAAAAACGTATGGCAATCTTTCAATACACAGTCAAGAACGAACACGGAGAGTCCATCAAAGGCCGTGTGGAGGCGCAGACCAAAGAGCAAGCGTCCGCTATTTTGCGTAACCGTTCACTCTTAGTGATTTCCCTTAAACCTCAGAACGACACACTAATGACGGCGCTGAGTACCTCAATGTTTGGTATTAAGAATGATGAGGTGGTCAGTTTTACCCGTCAGCTCTCAACCATGGTCACTGCAGGTTTAACACTGACTGAGTCGTTGCACATTTTGCAGCAACAGAGTAAGCCGGCCATGGAGCGCATGATTGCTTCTCTACTCCGAGAAATTGAAGGTGGAACGACGTTTGCTAAAGCACTGCAAAGCCAAGGAAAAGTCTTTTCTGCGGTGTACATCCAGCTGGTTCGGGCTGGAGAAACAGCCGGTATGTTGGACACCGTGCTGGCTCGTTTAGCTGACACGATGGAAAAGCAGCGTGAGTTTTCTGGAAAAGTCCGTGGTGCCTTAATTTATCCCGTCATCGTTATTTTCGCCATGATTATCGTGGCGTTCGTGATGATGGTGTTTGTGATTCCAAAATTGACTCAAATGTACAAGGAACTCGGTGCACAGCTTCCACTCCTTACGCAAATTTTAATTGATACATCAGACTTTATGTCTGCTTATTGGTTCTTAATTATCATCGCGGCCATTGTTGCAGGGTTTGCCTTCCGGGCATGGAAAAAGACAGAAAAAGGTCGGCGACAGTTTGATCGAGCCATGTTGAAGATACCGGTTCTTGGTATTCTTCGCCAAAAAGTGATCTTGACTGAGTTCTGCCGAACAATGAGTTTGTTGCTCAGTGCTGGTATCTCGGTGCTTCAAGCGTTGGAGATCCTGACCGATGCGCAAGACAACATGCTCTATAGGGATGCCTTAGCGGTAGCAACCGATCAAGTGGAAAAAGGAGTCCCGCTTTCGCAGACCATTAGTAAGTATGACTTTTTCCCACCAATTGTGCCCCAAATGATCGGTGTTGGTGAGGAAACGGGTAAAGTGGATGAAGTATTGCTGAAACTTTCCATCTATTTCGAGTCTGAAAGTGAGCAAGAAGTACGCAATCTGACCGCGGCTTTTGAGCCATTGATCATGGTTGTTCTTGGTTTGGGCGTTGGCGTGTTAGTGATCGCGATCATCATGCCAATTTACAATATTACAAGTAGCTTCTAAGCTAACAACGTGATACCACTCGTTTTTGTTCTCTTGAGCGTCGCATTATTTGCATTAGGTGCTGCTATCGGCAGTTTCCTCAATGTGATTATTTATCGATCCGTGCACAATGAGTCTTGGATGGTAGGACGTTCAAAGTGCGAGTCGTGCAGCAAGCAAATACATTGGTACGACAATATTCCCCTGCTCTCTTACCTCATTCTCTATGGAAAGTGTCGATTTTGTAAAACTCCACTTTCATTGTCACATCCAGTCATTGAGTTTATGACGGGTTCGCTATTTGTCTGGTGGTTCTGGATGGGTTCACTTTTTTTCAGACTTACTCAGCATCCCTTTAGTGTGATTCAGCCAATGTTTTGGCTGCTAGTAGGTTTGAGCTTACTGATTATCTTTTTTGCCGATATCCGCTACATGATCATTCCAGATGAGGCAGTCGTGTTTTTGACGGTCATCACTTTACTCTACCGAATTACCTTGACGTTGTCGGGAGTGATGCAGCCGACAGACTTTGTTTGGACCATTCTTGGCTCTGTATTAGTCTCAACTTTCTTCTATTTCTTGTGGAAAGTAACTCAAGGCCGCGGGATGGGCTTTGGTGACGTGAAGTTTGCCATACCCTTTGGGCTGTTGCTTGGATGGCCCAATGTATTCGTGGGAACATTCTTTGCCTTTGTGTTTGGCGCGGTGGTAGGAGTGGGTTTGATGATCGCCAAAAAGAAAACCCTGAGACAAGCGGTCCCGTTTGGACCCTTCCTGGTCTCGTCTACAGTTGCTACACTAGTTTTGGGAACGCACGTTTGGCAATGGTACATCAACTTATTGCACTAACGGCTCATCGCTATGCGCATTGTGAGCTTTCTGATCACTTCCATTATTTTAATTGCCGTCCTTGCTGCTGGCATTGGGTTAGTGGGACGTGAAGTACTGGTGATGCTGGGAGCTTCGACCGTAAGAAGTTCATTGACTGTGTTGCAAAGACTTTCTCGAGACAATTTGCAATTCGCTCGCCAGTGCCGTGAAAAAGGCGGAAATAATCGCGACATTGCCGCAATTGGCGCACTGCAGCTACGGTTTATCGATGGCCGAAACTTTGTACTTGAAGTGGTGTGTAACCAGTTCAAGTCAGATCCGATTGTAATCGAGAGCTATACGCTTCCTCCCCTAGTCATGAAAAGTGCTGGAAGCAGTGGCATTATCTGGGGAATGGATCGTAGTGCTATTCAAATTGAGTCTTTTGGGCGCAAGCAAGTCCTTGGCGTAGAAAACAATGAAATTACCACTTTTGCCGCTGGAAGTGTTGATCTCGGCCTGACCCCTGTTTCGAGCTGTGCCGGATATGGGTACCAATGCTGTCAGCAAGAAACCACTGCTGGTGAAGGTCAACCATTTAGCGGAGTGAATGACTGTCCTAAGACCTGTTTTAATAGTTGCCAACCACGCCCCATTTTCCTTTCGCTGAACACTGATCCGTTCATGGATGAACTGACTCGAATTACCACAGTGGCAGTTGGTGAGCCAGTGACGTTTAACTACGTTGCTTCGTACGATCAAAACAAGCCAATCTCTGTCCGTATTGATTTCGGGGATGGTCAACAACAGGACTTTTCTACACTAACCGGAAAGGCAACGCATACCTACTCTTGTTCGTCTGGAAGCTGTACCTACGCTGTGAAACTCTTCGCTACCGCATCAAATGGAATAGAAGCAGCACAAACCCCGATTATGTCGATGAAAGTCCTGGTCAATCAATGATCCTCGAGAAAACTCGAATAGATCCTTTACAAAGTTTTTGAGATCGTTCAGTATAGAACAAAGAGATTTTCCATTAGGAAAAAACAGGAGGAGTATATGAGACTCTCAATCAAAAAAGCAGGTTTTACCTTAATCGAGTTAATGGTGGTGGTGGCAATCATTGGTATTCTGATGGCTGCAGGTATTCTCGCTTTTAGTAATGCCCAACAAAATGCTCGTGACTCACGACGCCGTGCTGACATTGACGCTATGTCCAAAGCAATGGAACAGTACTACCAGAACAACAACTCTGCGTACCCAGTAACTGCCGGTGCAATTGCTACGTACTTCCCATCTGGATCGATTCCTGCAGACCCACAAGGTGCTGCGTATAACTTCTCAGCAACCGCCACAAATTACTGTGTCTGTGGAACGTTAGAGAAAACTGGCCGAGGAAACTCCACGGCTTTAGGTGCAGGTGGATCATGTACATACGGCACTGGTGCTAGTGCTAACTACTTCTGTGCCTCTCAACGTCAATAAGACGTTGAGCAGCCTCCTGAGGTCCGGAAGGTCGGTCATATGATATTTAACAAATCGATTTCAAGAAAGGGCTTTACCCTTATTGAATTGATGGTGGTGGTCTCGATCATCGGTATACTGATGGCTGCAGGTATTCTCGCTTTTAGTAATGCCCAACAAAATGCTCGTGACGCCAAACGTCGTGCCGATATAGACTCAATTTCTAAGGCGTTAGAACAATATAACGTCAACACAGGAGTTGGTCTCTATCCAGCGACAGCAGGTGCGATTACCTCGTACTTCCCCGCCAACATTGTTCCACTAGATCCGCGTGGAACAGCATATGACTTAAAATTAACAACGACCGCGTACTGTGTCTGTGCGACGCTGGAAAAGACTGGCCGAGGAAATGCCTCAGCTCTGGGTAACGTGTCAGGAGTTTGTACATACGCGACCACTGGTGACTACTTCTGTACGTCACATCGACAGTAATTATGAGATCAACTACTTTGAACCAACATCTCACTCGACCTCTCTTTCAGAGGGGTCGAGGTTTTTCGTCTCGTAGTGGCTTTACGATGATTGAAATTTTGGTGGTGGTGGCAATCATTGCGTTGCTGACAACGATCGGTATTTTAAGCTTTACTCAAGTAAACAAAAAAGCTCGTGATGGAAAACGCAAGGCTGACCTCGAGCAACTTCGCTCTGCATTGGTGCTCTATCGCACCGATGCTTCAGAGTACCCACTTGATGTGGACTGGGAAACCATGACGCCAATTACGGCGTACATTAGTGGTTCATCAATTCATGATCCCCTCAATGATCCATATCCACAGTATGAGTACACGTCTGATAGCACAACATTTGAAGTGTGTGCAACCTTAGAAGCAACGATACCCTCATCGTATTGTTTAACCAATCCATAACGACGAAAGTTACAGTCATGTCTTCTGCGACTATTGAGACCTCCACACAATCTGGTTTCACAATGATCGAGCTGCTGATAACGGTTGGCATCATGATCTTAGTGTTTGGTGGTGGCGTGGCAGCCTATCTCAACTTGGATCGCCGACAATCATTGATTAACGTGTGTAATGAAATCGAGTCACTCTCACGTAGTGCGCAGAAAAAAGCTCGCGTTGGGGACCGACCTACTGGCTGCGACAAGCTGAACGCATATCGTATTAGCCGTACCGCTACTGGGCCTGACGAAATTAGCCTTCAAGCGGTCTGTGACAGTGGGAATGTCACACTTTCTACCTACGACGTTCCGACCGTTTTTGAAGTGACTGAAATCACCACAATGGACTTCAAAGTGCTTCATGGGGGATTAATGGGTGATTCTGGAAGTGTCTCAGTTGAGTCCTCAAATCCTAACTACCGCTGTGAGTTTACGGTCAACAATGGTGGTTCGATGAGTGCCACGTCGATTAGTCAATATTGATAGCCAGTATTCTTTTTTCTATGTCCCAGTCTGTAGCTTCAACAAAACGTCACTCCCCTTCTCCTAAACGAGGCACCAGTATCGTCGAGGTAATGGTCGCAATTGCTGTAGTTGGCGTAGTTATGACCGCAGTAACGGCGGTGGTGTCGGTTTCACTGCAAAACACCTCACGCTCCAAAGCCAAGAGCTTAGGAACCAAGTACACCCAAGAAGGTATCGAGTATTTCAGAGCACAAAAAAACTTGATGGGCTGGGAGTCATTTCTGACTGCAGTGCAAGAAGGCGGTGCTTCACCAACGTATTGTTTGGCAAGTCTTCCCTACTCTCAAAATGGAGGGTTTGAGCTGGTCCCGAATCGTCCCTGTGTAACTTCAGAGTTTGTTGATGTGTTGAATCTGTATAAACGGGCGGCCTTCGTCACCTTGACTCCAGTAAATGGCGAGCCAACCGTGACTGTCACCGTAACTACTACTTGGCCAGATGGTAGCAACACCACTGAATCTACTGCTACTCAGCAGTTCCAGCAGTATCGAAATTAAATTCACACAAAGAAAAAGTTGTCGGCGTCGAAGAGTCTTAGTAACTACGAATATTTACTGTGGTGGCAAAGTTACTACTGCCTGTTTCGTTGAAAAATTGGCCACTTGCTGTGGCGTAACTTAAGGTGAAGCCAACCTGAATATATGTTCCACTGTTCACTGCGGCTTGTTGACAGTTAAACAGTAAATTTGAGGCAGTTGTGGGTCCACCACTTAAGTATCTGGTCTCACCAGTCTGTACCGATTCTGAAGCAATCTGTCCGTTAGAAAGATACAAACGGGTAATGCCGTTGTCTATGGAGCGGACCACGATCTGATTCATACCGGTTCCACAACTAATGTCCCCGTCACTGAGCGGTTCGAGGGACACTCCGTTACGCAACAAGAACTCCATCTGGCTGAGTGCGTAGTCACCATTATCTTTGAGTTCGGTCAGGTAATTCTTTTTGCTGTCACTACGCAGTGTGGTGAAGAACAAGCCAGAAGCAGCAGTAATAAGCATCACACTCAAGCCAATTGCTACGAGCAGCTCTATAAGGGTGAAACCCTGTTGGGCGACAGTCTTTTCAACAGTCATAATTTAGTTTGTTTCTTGCCACGAGTACAGCGGTCTGGTCATTCTTTCAGGCACGTTCTGCACGAAGTCTGGACGGAACATGAAGAGCTCTGTTGGTGATGTGTCGTTGGAGTTGACGTCAGCAAATGATCTTCCAAGAGTGACACCGTTCCAGCCAACGAAGGTTCCTTGTCCGATGAACTTAAGATCTCCGCCTGCGAGGCCACCGGCAATGATGATGCGATCGGCGATGTAGACACCTTCCACAGATGAGTCCGCTGTACCTGCTGCAGCTGGAGTTCCAATGACTTCGAGCTCAGCTAAGTGAAGGTAGTTAGTACCATCGAGTTGTAATCTGACATATCTTCCAGTTCTTCCTACTACAGCGGTAGTTGGTCGTCCAGCTGTTCCAGCGTTAGGATAGTCAGTGACTCCTGACTGGGCCAACGTCGGTGCCAAACTTGTAGAGGTGAACGGAACGTCTGATACAAAGACGTGATAGTTGGTCAACCGAGGAATGTTGTCATCAGTGCGGTTGTACACATTGATTTCATCAATGTCGTATGACGCGCCTAGATCAACTTCCCACCAGGCATTTACGTCGTTGAGTGTATGGTTGACTGAGCCTGCCCAGAAGTCGCCATTGATGTCGCCATCATTGACATTGGCTGCTTCAGAGTTTGGTAATGGGTAGACCGTGGACTGTGACGATGTTTTTCCTACAGCGACATTTGCAGCAGCGACTGATCCTCCGCCACCTAGACCAACGGTGTTGGCTACGGTGATGTCTCCATTGACGATGAAGGATAAGAATGCGCCTTCAGCAACGGTAATGTTGTTGTTGATTGTCAGGTCACCATTGACGAAGATGACGATTTTTTGTCCACTGACAATGTTCCAAGGGTCGTTGATGGTTTGGTTACCACCAGCGTAGTAGGCACGGCCGTTCACAGGACCTGTGCTTGGTTGCGTTCCAGTGAAGTCTGAAGTTGGACTCGAACCCATACTGTACAAGTTGTAGAAGTATTGATAGTTCTCTCGAGGACCTTTGTAGACAGAGCCAATGACGTGATTTTGAGTTGTCTCTTCACGCAGTTTGCTATAGCGAAGCACTGGGTCGAGGTCGACGTCGATGTCTCCTCCACCGGTAATGGCGATGCCACTACTTTCACTGGCATTGAGTGCATTTCGTAGTGAGAGTGCTCCAATACAGCTACCGGTACAAGTATCTGGAATTTGTGAGACTAAGGCGTTGCCGGTGGTTGAGCCTGCATAGACGAGTCCATTTTGAGACTGCCACCATGGCTGTGCCACGTTGGTGATGTAGAAGTTGACGTCACCGACAGGTACGTTTTGACCTGAGTACGTACATCCAAATGGACAGGTACATCTCCATTGGGTGGCATCTGGTGAAAACTGTACGCCAATGTTGTTGTAGTTCGGGACATTCAAGATGTTGTAGGTACTACCGGTGATGTTTCCGGCGGTGGTTCCGCTACTTCCCCATGTTGCACCAATGGACGAGCCTGAACCTGGATCTTGTCCTGGAGGTGTTCCGCTCATCTCACAAAGGCCAGTGGCTAAGTTCAGTGCTGCAGTGTTTGTGTCATCGAGATACACCGTTCCAGCGATTGGTCCCACCAGGGTAAAGACACCGTTGGTCCAGTTCCCTACTCCATCAGTGAAGTATGGTGTGAGTTCTGCCCAACCTACCCAACTACTGGCGTCTATAGTGGTTCTGACCCTGATATATCGAACATTGGCAACAGGAGCTGAGAAGGTCACGTTGATGATGTCACCAGAGACGATGGTTTGGGAAATTGTTTGGACTAGTGTGGCTGGGTTTGCGCTGGCTCCGGCGTAGATCTCAGTCGTCGCTGCTCCATCAGGGAAGTGATTAGTAGCCATGCGCATACCAGAAATAGTACGGGCACTCTTCAGGTCTAGCTCGACCCAATGTGGCGCGAATCCACCAGCATTCCAAGCAGTTGCGTCGTTCCCATCAACAGCAAGAGCTGCGGTCATGTTGTAGGGAGCGCCTTCTGCAGTTAACCACTCGTCACTTGCTGTGGCCGTCATGTAGTCGATTGCATCACAGGTGGTGTTGTTGGTTCGTACTCTCCAGCTGTAGTTTGGTACGCCCTGAGGAGCGGTAAAGGTGTAACTTGTACTTGTGGTTCCGGTAATACAAAACGTGTTTGCAGCGGTACACTCTTGGCCAACAGTAGTGCCAGTTGGATAAATCTGGACATCGTAGTTCTCTGCTCCAGCCGAAGCACCCCATGACACTGTCACAGAGCGATTTTGTGGCATGACTAAGTTGCCGCTGGCAGGGTTTAAGGTAACAGTTGGGGTTTGACCAAGGCCAGTTGAAGAACACGTTCCACAAGCCGTGGATTGACCACAAGCGGCGGTACAAGCACAACCTAAAGTACACATATCACACGCTATCGTCTCGGTACCACCCGTTTCACAGGTGTTAGTTCGTGTTTGTGTCCCTTGACCACAAGTGTTACTACAGGCACTCCAGGCGCCTACGTCACATGGACAGTCTTGTTCCATACACGCTTCTGTTTGAGTGTTACCACAGTTATCTGATCGACTCCGGGTACCACCGCCACAAGTAGCACTGCAACCGCTCCAAGAGCCGAATACACAGGTGATTGGAGGTTGTGGTGAACCACCTGGCGAAGGAGTTGGTACAGGACACGCAGTGGGGTTACAAACCTCACTTTGAGTGGTTCCATCACAAGTGTTGTAACGTGATCGCGTTCCACCGCCACATGAGACTGTGCACTGAGTCCAAGCACCATAACCACAAGTGCCTCCACCGCCACACGTTGGCCAGTACGTATCGGTACAACTTGTAGTACATCCTGTATTCACAATTGTGCAAGAACAAACGCCTGGATTGTATGGGGTACCACAGCTAGCTCCAACATTACCAGGGTTCCATGGGTTAGGGTTCCCACAGTTACAGGCCCCGTTATTGGGAACATAACCTGAACATCGAGGGGCTGAGTAAGTTGATCCTCCAGACCCTGTACAGACGGTGTTTCCAATGTAACAAGGTGAACCACCATTGCAGGTCGTGCCACCTGCATCACAGTAAGCAGGATAACCACAAGCAGCTTCAACCTGATAGTTGGCAAGGTCGTTGCCGATATTGAACTCTTGTTTTTGTAACGAAAAAAGTGAAAAAAAACTGAAAACTATTAAGATGGAGCTGAAAAGTAAGTCTCTTTTATTCATGTCATTGACACCCAATAATGGCTATCTGAAAAATTGTGTTTTCGGCACTAGAGTTGTTATAGGGTTCAGTTAACGCAACGATTACATCTGGGCCTTTATTCAGCTCGCGTTGTGCTTCTTCGCCTAATAGAGGTTTCTGACCTTCTGCAAAAAGTTTACGACTTGAGTCTAGTAAAAAAATAGTATCATTAAATGCAGCTCGAGTTCCGTCTCCCGTAACAAATTCGTTACCCCAGCATAAATACTCTGTAGAAGGAACTGTTCTGAAGCTGATATCTCGGACAGGTTCTGGCTCTGGCCAGTTTATCTGTGTTGTCACTGTCACGAAGCTGCTGGAAAGCTCAGCAAACTTTATTGATCCGCGAGTTACTCGGTTTAAACTGAGTGAATCTGGATATTGGCTGTCAAGTCCGTTCCCTGCAAACTGGGCTAATATTGGCCCCTCGTTCTTTGGTGCGTCTTGACCACTAAGCCGCTGATACGTTGATCCGTAAAAAAAATATGAAAGCACCGCAACTAGCACGAGAATGCTCGTCACAATCCATATGTACGGAATCTTATTTTTCATCGAAACTAAGAATAGCAAACATCTAACCCTGACCACAAGAGGATAAATTCATCAACGTTTAAAAAAAAACCTTCTTAAAAGAAGGTTTTTTTAATAACTTCAAAAAAACTTATGGAGAGGCGATTACCCTATCGTTTACAAGCAACATCGCTCGGTCACTACCCCATGCACCTAGATTTAATGTTCCATCCAGATATGCCTCAATCATTTGATCCGGTGTTCTGCCATTATTGTCAGTTCCATAATCAGAAGCAATCTCTACCGCGTTGCCGGCATACTCAATACCCATCATTGTTCGGGCAGTAACGGTGACCGGACCATTGACGGTTGGGACTGTATAAGATCTTCCATCCTCAGCCACAATCATCGAGTTTGTGGCATCTGCTCCAGCGACTGGAAAGCGAGCATTATTACCCCAGTAAATGCCATTATCGACACTACCCAACACGCCGCCTGGTAAAGGAAGGAGTTCTCCATTTGGACCCGCTACTCTACAGAAATTGTTAGAGCTTGTGGGGCCAGGAACTTCAAAAATACCAAATTCGCGATTGGCTGGCTGGTCAGCCAGAGGCTGTCCCATTTCATCTCGGTATATCAGAGGAACTGCAAGATAGACGAATGGCGATCCGTTCCCTGAGTCAACAATGACAACTTGTCCAACCATGTAATCTAGTTCAGCAACAACCCCATTCATCGTTACATTTGGATGATTCATGACATCAGGGCTGATAGGTCGAGGACGGTTCTCATAAAGACCTGGCACTAAAGGAACGCCATTCGTTCCATTCAGTGAAGTCGTTGCATTCCAGTTGAACCGATAATTTACTTCCGTGCCGTGGATAGTAGTAAATCTGACAGATGACGGAAACTCAGCCATACTTCTACTCAACATTTCATTGGATGACAACATCGCCACAGCAACGCCTTCTGGGGCTTCTTCACCGTCTTCATTTACTGGGGTGGTGGTTGGGGTTGGTGTTCCACTTCGGTCAACGCCTTGGTTAGGCATAATCGAAGTACTGGTTGGAACAATTGGTGTATCGTCGTCTTCGTCAAACTGGGCTTCAACGGCGCTGACACTTCCTACTAAAAGGGCTGCAACTCCAGCAGTTGCCATGAGTTTCATGACATCTACACGCATTACGGTATTTGTATCGGCACCAAACTCTCGTTCGGCAGCACGTTTAAAACCTCGATCTTCTGCGGTAAGGGTTGGCTGGGATTGACGTTCAACTAACATACTTTTATACTCCTAAATCATTTGTAATAGGCTGATCTCTCGAAAGCTTATTATGGGATTAAATTATACTGTTCTACACGCCTTGTTCAATGTATAACAAGTGTGTATCCTAATAACACTTTGCTATAGGGTATAGTTATCATATGGTAGCCCTTGCCGAAAAGCCTCCCCAATCACGCGAAGTCTCCCCTCCTCCCGCTCGAGAAAAAGACCCACTCAGACACAATCGTGAGATCGAGCATCAACAGGATCTATTCTGGGACGTACTCAAATCCTTCCAAAATGCACTCACCACAGAAAATCTCAGCCAAGAAGTACCCAAGCTCGTTATAGACATACTCGAGGCGAAAAGCTCAAAGAGTGAAATTGAACAAGCAACTACTTTTTTTGCTCTAGCCACTGCCGTAGAAAGCCTGCGCTCTCCCAGCCATGCTCCCACTTGGCAGCAAGCTGAGGCAGCGTTGCACATGGTTTTTCCGTATCAGGAGGGCGTTCCACAACGGATTCAAATGGCTACGGGTGAAGGAAAAACGTTCGCGATTGCGATTGCTTCACTCTGGGAAGCCGCTCAGGGCAAGTTTGTGACCGTCCACACCGATAAATACGCCAATGTTGAACAGAGCCATTCGAAGATGTCTGGCTTGTTCGAGCTTTTTCAGGTTAGTCATGGTGAAGTTCAAGACTCTTTGGCTTTGGGAGCAGACTACGGCAAGTACCTCAATGGACTACCGCCCCACCAGGAACTCCCCAAAATTCGCTATGGCACTTGGTCACAGTCGATGCACGAGTATCTGGCCAGACAGCAGGTGATCTTCACCGCAGAAGCGTTTTTACGTGGAGACATGCAGGTACTTCGTCGTGGTGCTCAGCTGAGTGAAGCAGGACGTGGCCAGCTCCAAGAAAGTCTTGAGTATCAAAAGAAGATGATTGTGCCTGGGTTTATTCCAGTTGATGAAGGTGACTTATCGCTGGACATGGAAGAAAGCCCGGTGGTTATCGCAAGTCCAGACATAGAGCTCAGCCCTAGAGAACGAGATGAGTTGGCGCTCGCTTGGGAACTCTTTGATGACCAGCAACCCACCCTTGATGGTGTGCCAGGAACAGTTGAACAGATTGCAACGGCTGTTCAAATGGATGTCGAAGCAGTCAGACAGCGCTTTGAAGTCATCCCAAAAGTGACAGTGGAAGGTATGGCCAGTGAAGACGAACGAAAGTCCATTACCAGTCAAGGCGTTGACCTTCAGTGGGAGACATTTCACCTTTCTAAGTTACTTGAAGCGACAGTCGTACCAGAAAAACTTTCACAGATACTCAAGCTGTTGTTGCTGCAGTACCAGGATGGTCAACTTGTCCGTAGTCCTCTTCCCTTACAGAATGTGCATCGTTTGATAGAGCTTGCAGACGCATCTGCTGCAACGCATCAACTCGACTGGGCAGCCGTCAATGAGGCACTTCCAGCGCTGAACTATCAAGAGCTGCGAGCATTTTTTAGTGCCGAGAACATGGTCTTAAATTATCAAGAAGTGCTTCGACAGAACCCAGAACTTCGAACGCTGCTCAAGAAGGAACAGGGTGAAGTCACTCAAGAAGATCTTCAGCTACTCAAAGAAACATTTACTGACTTTCCACAGCTGTTGCAACGCATCATCGTAAATCGACTCATGGATGTGGTGAATGTTGTTTGGGAACCAATGATGAGTCGGTATAGTCACGATATTTTGAGCGTGAAGTACTTAATGAACGAAGGTGACGATTATCAATTTGAGGAAGTACTGGATGATCAGGGTGAAGCGCACAAAGAAGCAGTGATTTTAGGACCTGACCGTCAACCTCAGCCAGGCAAACAGTTCCAAGGAAATATTCAGGCGTTTGTGCATCTCAAACACGACATGGAGTTACCTACCCCCGAAAAAACGATTGCACAGATTATGCCAATGACTTGGTATCAAATGATGGCTCGTCGTGGCGCAGTTGTGCCTTCTCTTAGTGGCACACAGGACGAACCTGACTTCATTGTTGAATCGACCGGGACAAGTCAGGTTGAAGTGCTGGATACGCGTGTCTTTGAGAATCAACAGCAGAAGCTACGCGCCATCGCGAAGTATGTAGACAGACGGAAAGATGTTCCGATTCTGCTCTGCGCACAAAACTACACCGAAATGAAACAGCTGGAAGAGCTGCTGCGTAAACTGTCAGGGCGCGATTTGGTTGTCTTAGATGCACAACACGCCAGTGAAGCAAATCAATTAGTGCCTCGTCTCGAAAAGGGCAAAATTTTATTGTTGCAGATTACTGCCCGTGGTTTGGACTTTGGTCACTTGCTGGAAGATGGTGCAGGACATAGTTTCGAAGATGGACTGATTATTAGTGCCAATCAACTTCCAGATACGCATCAGCAGAAACAGATGGAAGGTCGGCTGGGTGGCAAACGACCTAGCGGTAGCGTCGTGACATTTACCGCACTTGATGATGGACTGGCTCAAGAGCTCTACTCGCACTCCCCAGAACTTGCACAGAAGAGACATGAAAAAATGGCGGAACTAGAACACGCTTACGGACAGCTCAAAGCCCAAAATAACGTCACCCAGTGGCCAGAGTCTTTGGCAGAAGCAGTCATGGAGATTGTCACTTGGGAAGAAACGCATCAACCCACAGACAGAGGTCAACCCTTTTGGATGAGAATCGCTACCTATAGTAAAGACTTCCAGCAACTGACCACCCGTTTGGAAGATCTTCAAGCGAGGCATGTTCGCGATTTAGAGAAACAGCAAGAGAGCAACTTACATGAGCGGTACGAGGCGCGTCGCAGGCAGATGACGATCGATGTGGTTATTCAGAATCTCTGGATGACGATCATGAGTCCTACCGCAGAAACTCCTTTGGGCAAAGTGATGCTGCCACTTACTCATGAACAACGACAAGCCGTGATTGAACGAGTCTTTGACGAAGCGGCGTATCTTTATCCACTGTCTGCGCAGCAAGTAAAAGAAGATTCGCTGGCATCAACTGCCACCAAAGAACGCGCCAAAATGGCTCAGTTCATGAAGGACTTGGTTGATCGGATCACGATGTGGATCGAGCTGGAAAACATGGAGAAACGTTACAATAAGTTAGTCAAAGTAGGCAGTATGCTGACTGATACAGTTGTCTTGCCTGACGCAGTCACGGATCTATCAGATTGGCTCAAAATCAACGATGAGCGCGAACAAAAAGTTCCGTTTTTACAACAACACCTACATGGGATGATGCAAAACTTGTTCCTTGGATTGCGCATCTATAACGACCCCACCAACGTCGATTCACTGCCCATCCCAGCTCCCACTCCTGAAGCGCCACAACTCGAACATCGCCAAAAACTCTTCAAAAACCTTCGAGAAGTAGCTAAACAAGAAAGTGAAATTAGGCGGAAATTTCAAGCTGAATGACCCCTAAGCTGAGATATTCCTGAAACGCACTACCCAAGAGGGGCACCACAAGATATAATCCCCTTTTTAAGATGCGATTCTTCTTTAGTGCTTCGGTACACGGTAAAAAAACAATCGAGTCAAACTATCGTTTGATTGAGCAGGAATTAAAGCGGCTCGGTCACGAAGTAGACGTCAATACAGTGCTTACTCAGGATCCAAATGAAATGGATACTTGGGATGAGCTGAAGTCACTAGCTTTTCACAAAACAGTCATGAATGGAATGAAACGAGCCGACGGCTTGCTGATTGAGGCATCTTACGCCAGCATTGGTGTGGGGTTTAACCTCGCTTCCGCTGTGCAGCTTGGCAAACCAGTGATTGTCTTTTTCTCAGGGAAAGAAGAACCACATATCTTTCGTACCCTCGAAAAAATCAACGATAAGTTTCAGGTCATTCGTTACTCCAGCTTAGATCAACTTCGTAAAGAAATTCCACCAGCCTTAGCATTTGCCACCGAAAATCAAGATACTCGCTTTAACTTTTTTATCTCTCCGGAACATGCAAAGTACTTAGACTGGATTGCGCAGACGTACAAAATGTCGCGCTCAGTGTACTTACGTCGCTTAATTAACAAAGAAATGGATAAACTCGCTGAGGAGTTTAGTATGAGTGACCTAATGTAACGCCATGTTAATTTACTTCTTCGCTACCACCAGCCAAACCCAAACCTACCAGCAAAACTACATGGATATTATTCATACCATTGAAAAGCTCGGTCACAAGGTAATTTACGAGCCGATGGAAGAAGATTCCCGACAACAACAACAAAGTATGACTCCCGCTGAGCGACAAGTGTTTTATCGTCGGTTTGTCCAGCAAGTCAATAAATGTGACATGGTCATCGCAGAAGTGTCATATCCGTCTTCAATTAACATTGGTTACCGTATTTCGATCGCTATTGAAAAAAATAAACCAGTATTGGCTCTCCATGCCAAAGACAAAGCCTCTCCCTTTTTAGACGGAAACACTGCGGATCGTTTTTTGTATGAGGAGTACTCTCCCACCACAATACGAAAAACCATCGAGCGAGCGATCAACTTTGCTGAGCAGCATACCGACGCCCGCTTCAACTTCTTCATCTCGCCTCGTCACATTAACTTCCTCGACTTTATTTCGCGCAAACGCAAAATTCCAAAGTCTGTGTATCTGCGAGAGCTGATTGAGCGCGACAAATTAGCCAACCGCGATTACAACGAGTCACAAAGCTAATTGCTTTTGTGGTCGTTTTTCTTTTATACTGTTTCCATATACCTCTGAGTACTAGTGCCTTCGGAGGAGACATTCATGAATAAAAAACACAGTCAATCTGGACAAGTCGGTATCATCATCATTTTGATCATGGTCGTGTTGCTGACGTTTGGCTTATCAATTGCCTCTCGTTCCACCCGTGAAGTGGCGCTTTCTCAACAGGAAGAAGAGTCCAACCGTGTGTTTAACGCTGCGGAAGCAGGTGTAGAGCGTGCCTTGGCCACTGACCTTAACTTTCAAGGTGAGTCTTTGGAATCTGGTGCCACCACTATTCCTGGAACTGACTCTGATCTGAACTACAACATTACCAAGAATCGGGTCCTTGAGACACGTTTGATCGAAGGTACAACTGCGATGGTGCAGATGCAGGATGATACGTATTCGCTTCCGAGCAGTATCTACATTGACTGGTCAAGGGCTACAGACTGTAACTCAGCTACTGATCAACCTGCGAGTGTGATTGTGTCAGTCTACAGCGTCACTGCCAGTACCTCTGCAGATGTGCGTCACTACTCTTTTGCAGGATGCAATCGTAACGATGACATTCCACTGGGGAGCGCTGGCCAGAACGGATACTTCCGCCGAGGCATCGTAAACACCCAAGCTGGTGACCAGTTCATGCGAATTAAAACCGTCTATAACAATACCTACTTGCGAGTCAGTGGCTCGAGTATTCTGCCAACTCAAGCGTATGACATTCGGTCAGAAGCGACAAGTCAGCTGGGTAACGAAGCTCGTACAGTGGAGGTAAAAAGAACACTTTCTATTGCCCCTTCAGTGATGGACTTCGCTTTATTCAGCGGAACAACCCTCACGAAGTAAACAGGCATACGTTACAAAAAGGATCTGCCCATGCCATCAGCTGTAAGTATCGACGTTGGTTCGTACACCATCAAAGCAATTCAAGCCAAGAAAACCAAACCATTGACGATTGATCGGACAGTGGAAGTCTTCAATCCAGTCGGTACCGCCATGCCAACGGACGATGTTGGTATCGAAAAGCTTTCCAAAGTGATCGACACCATGTTCCAAGACCATAGCTTGGGCAGAACTGATGTTCGTTTATCTTTGCCAGAACACGTGGTCTCTACCAAGATTATCTCCATCCCGGTCTTAAACGACGCTGAGCTTGCCTCTGCCATCAACTGGCAAGCAGAGCAGCACATCCCTATTCCACTCGACGAGCTGTCATTGGAGTATCAAGTGTTGAGTCGTCCAAATAGCCGAGACAAACAAGCCCAAATGAGCGT
>Ga0163154_10002233_pt1 | contig 28568 bp, 36 predicted proteins | sample OliLakLV19MP9P1_FD_148649 | JGI IMG/M metagenome (GOLD analysis project Ga0163154, IMG submission 148649) | Freshwater microbial mat bacterial communities from Lake Vanda, McMurdo Dry Valleys, Antarctica - Oligotrophic Lake LV.19.MP9.P1 | ecosystem: Environmental > Aquatic > Freshwater > Lake >... | reverse complement strand
GAGTTGGATGACCTGGAACTGAAAGTCGAACACCACCAAGCCCGGAAACTCCACCTTGAAGGAGTCAGGTTCAGCGCGTAGGGGTTCATCAAAGGAGAACACAACGATGGGGTAGACGGGTAGCCCGTGCTTCTCAAACAGACGGATGAAGTAGCGAAACATCCGCTTGGGGAACTGGGTTCGCCAATTTGCTTGATTCTCCACATGAATCAGAAAGAAGGTCTCTGCTGCGAGTCCCGGCGGTAGAGGGACATCCTTGAAGCGAGCTTTGACCACGACATCCAAGAGTTTCTTTTGGCCTAAGGGAATATCGGTGAAGAACTCCTGTTCGAGGAAAACCAGGGAGTCGGGTTGCAGACAAGCCAGGATTTCGGGGAAGAAGAGGTCGAGGAAGTCCAGAAAGAAGGTGGACAGCAGTCGTTTGAAGAGTTGGTCGTGGTCCATATGCATGGTGCTGATTGTAAGGGTAGGGGAGCGAGAATAATACCCTCTACTGCCTTGGTCCCCCGCTTGCCTGTGCCCGTCAGGGTACGGGGCGGAGGGGCCTTCTACAATTCACCGTCTACAATACCAAACCCGCCATCACACAAGTCCGGCGGGTTTTTTAGTGAGCTTTAGGCATGGGCTTCAAGCAAAAAGCACGGAGTCCTGAGCAAATAGGTTGGAGTTTCGAGTAAAAAGCACGGAGCAAGCCAAAGGCAAGTTAGAAGCTGTGTCGGCCCACATACCCGTGCCTTTGCGAGAACGAAATCGTGGCAATTCTAGATCTGACCCCACGACAGGTCCAGTCGGTTAGCCCGAGTACCTTAACCTTGTCATAGAACGAATAGACCACACTGCTAACAAGCGGACTAAGCATCACCCACAACGCAAAACTCTGGTATTTAGGCCCTGAGAATGGCAAGATATGGGGATCAGAGTGCGGTAGCAGTATGACGAGTTCCTCAGAAAACCAACGGCGGACCCGCCAATTGTTAGGGATGCGCGGGGCCGACACCAAAGCCCGGTCCCTCCTCGCCCTCCGGGTACAACTGATGAAGCCCGTCACCTGGATTCCTCTGATGTGGGGCGTTCTGTGCGGGGCTGCCTCTGGGGGTTTCACTTGGTCCGTGGGCAATGTCCTTTTGGTCATCACTGCCATGGTCATGTCCGGTCCCCTCTTGGCGGGCTATACCCAGACGGTCAATGATTATTACGACCGCGAAATAGACGCTATCAATGAACCTTACCGCCCCATTCCCTCCGGGGCCATCAGCCTCTTCCAAGTCAAGGAACAGATCCTCCTCCTGCTTGGGCTAGGACTTGCCACCGCCTATACCCTTGACCGGCTCGTGGGTCACAGCTTCCCGACTATTTTTGTCCTCGCCGCCGGGGGTACCATCCTGGCCTACATCTATTCCGCGCCTCCGCTCAAACTCAAACAGAATGGTTGGTTGGGCAACTACGCCCTGGGAGCTTCCTATATTGCGCTGCCCTGGTGGTGTGGTCATGCCCTCTTCGGTACCCTGACCCCGACGATTGTTATTTTGACCCTGTTCTATAGTTTTGCTGGGCTAGGAATTGCGATTGTCAACGATTTTAAGAGTGTAGAAGGCGACCAAGCCTTGGGCCTGAAGTCCCTGCCGGTGATGTTTGGCATTCCCAAGGCGGCTTGGATCTGTGTCTTGATGATTGATGTCTTTCAGGTGGGCGTGTTGGTCTACCTGATTGCCACCGGGAAATTCTACTGGTACGGGGCCATCCTCCTGGCCTTGATCCTGCCCCAGATGTACTTTCAAAAAGCTCTCCTCGCTGACCCCCTCAAAAATGACGTGCGCTACCAAGCCAGTGCCCAGCCTTTTCTGGTTCTAGGGATGCTCGTGACTGGGCTGGCCCTGGGTGCCGGGGTATGAAACGTAGTTTACTTTTGGCACTCCTGGTGGCCTTGCCCGTCAGTGCCAAACCTGTCCCGATTTATCTCATCCGCGCCCGTGATGTGGGTAGTACCGACCTCGCCCGGACCATCCTCTACGTGCGCGTCCCTGACCAAGCCACCGACCGCGAAATTGCTCAAGCTACTGCGAACTACGCCGCCCAACAAGCCAAAGCCCGTCAAGTTGATGAAATCACGGTCTGGATTGACCTTGCCGCCGCCACCGATTGCGAGAAACTAGCCGGGAAACCCTATCTCACTTACAGTTACCCCGCCAAAACTCTCAAACCCGGTTTCTCCTCGCGCCCGGAATACCTCAAAACAATTGCCAGCCTCCGGGCCAAGGGCAGTTGTAAGCCCCTCTACTAATGTTGCCGCCTTGGTTAGTCCTGGACCCGCTGCTATTGGCGTGGTTGCGCGAGGATTGGGGACGGGGGGACCTGACGACCTTGGGGCTGTTTGGGGGAGAGACGCCCCTAGCCCGTGCCCAAGTCTTACTGAAGGAACCGGGGGTAATCTGTGGTCTGTCGGTGCTAGCGCGGGTTTTTACCCTGACGACTGCGGATATTCAGTTCACGCCGCTAGTGGCAGAAGGGACCTACTGTGCAGACCGCACGGCAATTGCCCGACTCCAGGGACCCGCTCCGGCCCTCCTGATGGCAGAGCGTGTTGCTTTGAACCTGACCCAACGCCTGAGCGGGATCGCTACCCTGACGCGCACCTATGTAGAGGCCTTACAAGGCACGACTGCTCGCCTTACCGATACCCGCAAGACCACACCGGGTCTACGCATCTTAGAGAAATACGCCACCCGGATCGGCGGGGCCACGAACCACCGTTTGGGCTTAGATGACGCGGTTCTGCTCAAGGACAATCACATCCAAGCCGCCGGTAGTATTCATCTAGCCCTCCAACGCATCCGTCCCCGCCTCCCCCACTTGATTGCCGTTGAGGTGGAATGTGAGACCCTCGCCCAAGTTGAGGAAGCTCTGGCATGTGGAGTGGACATGATTTTGCTCGACAACATGCAGGTTGACCAATTACGAGCAGCGGTCCAGTTCGTCGCTGGTCGCGTCCCCCTTGAAGCCTCCGGCAATGTCACCCTCGCCAATATCGCCGCCGTGGCCCAGACTGGGGTTGATTTCATCGCCACTAGTGCCCCGATTACCCGAGCGCGATGGTTGGATATTAGCTTGGACTTCCTGAGCTAGCGGTAATCCTCAGGCAGATTGCTGCACTAAAAATTAGTGCTAGAATTGAGGAAGTCGTTACAAAGGTACGACATGAAACGTGGCTTCCAGATTGGTACCCTATTCGGCATTCCGTTCTACCTCGACTTCAGTTGGGTAGCGGTTGCTGTGTTGATGACCATCTCCTACACCTTGCTCTTTGCGACGGAGTTGGGTTGGTTGATGGGGCTTACTCTGGGGTTATTGAGTGTAGTGGTGATCTTCGGCTCGGTCTTGGCCCATGAACTGGGGCATTCTCTAGTCGCCCAGCGGTTCGGGATTGAGGTCAAGTCTATTTCCCTGTTCCTTTTGGGCGGGATGGCGGCTTTTGACAAAGAACCAGCTAAACCCTGGCAGGGGTTTGTGACGGCAGCAGCGGGACCCCTCGTGAGTGTGGCCCTCTACTTCGTTTTTGGTCTGTTGGGTCAAACCGTGCCTCAGGACTCGGTGTTGAGTGGGTTCTTTAGTCTTGCTCAGAATACAAACTTGATGCTGGCCCTGTTTAACCTCCTCCCTGGTCTGCCCCTCGATGGCGGTCAGATGCTCAAGGCCCTAGTCTGGGGCGTGACCAAGGATTTCAACAAAGGGGTCCAGGTTGCGGCGGTGACCGGGCAGATTATCGGTTGGGCCTTGGTTGCCCTCGGTGGCTGGGTCGTCGGGGTCTCCGGCAACTTTAACGGGCTTTTCTTGGCCCTGCTGGGTTGGTTTATCCAGTCCTCAGCCCGCACGAACGTCCAAGTACAGAGCTTGAATCAACGTCTCGAAAAGCTGACTGTAGCCGATTCTCTGCAAATCAACGGTACGGTTTCGGGTAATCTGCCCTTCAGCACCTACCACGAGACCGCCAAGGGCGACCTGAGTGTGCAACATCTCGTCTTGTGGCAGGACGAAGTGGTAGGGATCATCTCGCCTAACGACGGGGCTAACCTCCTCCCGAACCTGTGGGGTTACTACCAAGTCCGCCAACTGATGACCCCGGTGGATAGCCAATTACCCAGTGTCGGGATCGATATCCCACTCTCCCAAGTCGTGGGCCGCTTCGACGAACAGACGCCCAAACTAATGGTCCGTTCTCTGGAGGGCCGGATTGTGGGGATTATCTCTCCTGAAACCATCCGCCGGACCTTGACAACCGCAGCGTAGTCCTGTTGCGCTTTTCTCTTATAAAAACCGGGGGTCCTGCTCCCGGCTTTTTGCTTAGGGATTGAAGTACCGATAAAAATTTAATAAGAGATGGTGGACGACTAGGAACGCACCGATGGCTACCCCGACCAGAGAAGCAGCAAACAAGAACGAACCGTCTTTTTTTTCATAACTCAGTTCGAGTAGGTGCAAGAGCCACCAACTCAACAGTAGGACGAGGACTAGGGAGAGAACCAACATATCTCAATATTAACCAGTGTTAAGGAATTATGAACTACCCCACCGCATAGGCGGATGGGGTTTCTAAATCCCCATCTACCTTGCCTTGAGATTTTTGACGCTTCTTCGCCCCAAGTTGCCTCATGCTTCCGCAATTGGTAGAGCTTGGCGACTCTGCGCCTGAGAGGACAGTTCCTGCCCTCTTTACCCAAATCAAATTGACTTGAGCAGCATTTACATCTCTGTCTTGGGTATGACCGCACTTCGGGTTAGAGCAGATATGCACTCTATCCTTGAGCGTTTTAGGCGTGACTTCCCAGCATTTGGCACAACGCTGAGACGGTTTGAGCTGACGAGTTGGAGACTTCACATAGAAGCCCCCTGCCTCAGCCAACTTGTACTCAAGCATTTTGCTAATCATGCTAAAACCCACAAGGGTTGAAAGTTAAGAAATAAGACTGAAAAGCCAGTCCAAAGTTTTTTATACTTTAGACTTGCAGCAACCAATCAAAAACAAACTCATGCTAGAAAGTTTACCCAAAGCTCTCAAAGAAATCCTTTCTGATTTGTGCGATACGGACTACCCCGGGCTAAACACTCGCCTTTTCTTCGGGTGTTGGCTTGCTTTTGCCATGGATAAAAGTCTAATAAGTATGCGGGATTTATTTAAACGCCTGAATAATACGGGGATTGATGTGGACATAAGCACATTCTCAAAAGCTTCAAAGGTTAGAAACAAATCTGTATTCATCAAAGTCTATGGAAAGCTCTTGTCAAAGATTAATCATAATTCAGCCAAGAAGAACTTTGAAATTTGTCCCATAGATTCCACCACGATTACGCTAACCAGCACATTACTTTGGGCCTCGGGCTATTATCAAGTGAAATTGTTCTCCTACTTGAATTCTCTAAGTGGAGAGACCCTTGACAGCTTGGTTAGTTTTGGTGATGGATATGACGCCCAGAAAATAGATGAAATGACAGAAGCTATTCCCACAAATGCAGTCGGCGTAATGGCTCGGGGGTTTGCTAGCCTCAGCTACCTTAAGCTCATGACCATGTAGAAAGAAGAGGATAAAAAGTATTATGTATTACGTATAAACATGAATTATAAGCTTGAGTATGGAGAGGGGAACCTGATAAAAGTAGGGGGAGGAAAGGATTCTGGTTGGTATAGAGTCGTTAATTTTTGCGATATCCAGACTAGGAGTGAGTATCGCTTGGTCACGAATTTACCCAATAAAACCCCCGACAAGCAAGAAGGGATTACTGATTTTGAAGTCATGGCAATTTAAATGCGGGATGCCATCAATAAAGCAGCACGATTAGTCATCAATCATTCCCTCAAATATAAAATAGGAACAATTGTATTTGGTTGGAATAAAGGACAAAAAGATAGTTGCAAGCTGGGTACAGTAAATGACCAAAAGTTTGTCCAGATACCCACCGGGAGGTTAAAAGAACGCATCAAGCAATGGTGTGAGCAATACGGCTTAGACTTTGTAGAAACGGAGGAGAGTTACACATCCCGAGCGTCGTTCATTGATAATGATGCACTACATACATTCGGTGCAAAACCCGAAGGGTGGACAGTTTCAGGCAAACGCGGCAAAAAGAAGGATAGTTTAGGACGTGGACAGTACTTAACTAAGGAAGGGCTACGGCTCAATTCCGATGCCAACGGAGCAGGTAACATCCTGAGAAAAGTAAGCACAACCTTGGGGCTACGCCTTGAGGGAGTGGCTAGAGGCGCTTTGACTACGCCTTCAAGAGTTCGCCTGTGGACTCTTTAGAATCCCACGGTCTTCAGCCGTGGGAGTGTCAAGAACTATGTGCCCTCTCCTACTGGAGAAAATCATGAACAGAAACTTTACTCGCCATACATAGTTACCTACTGCTTTCGCTACTGACAACAAAGTGAGCCGGATTGGTACCCAAGGTAAACAAAGCAAAACTTTTTTTGCTGGGATTGCGGGGATAACTGCCAGTGGTGGGGTTCAAGTCTTTGTCAATATCAACGGTTAGTTGGGTACGCTCACTTCCTCCCGGCGGTTCAAACGCGATGTCTCAGATCTTGGCAGTGCCAGCGATAAGTTGATGAACTTGCATACGGTGGCGTTCCGCTATAAGAATACGGCTGAGGATGGTACTCACCCCTTGCAGTACGGTTTGATTGCCGAGGCGGTAGCTAGGGTGTATCCCGAGTTGGTGCAGTACGACCAAGCAGGCAAGCCTTTCACCGTTTACTACCACCTGCTTACTCCAGCAACTCCAGACCCTCACCAAGCTCACCGCCTGCGCCCAGTCTGCTCAGCAGGGGCAGACCCGCAAGGTAGTGTATCGGCCCTAGGCTCCGTTGAGTTCTGGACCCTAGGACTTAGCCACTTGTGTCAAGATCCGGGTCGCGGCCAGATACTGGGGGTCCTCGGCAGTGGCAAGAGCAGCGGCGGGAAAATCCGCAGGGAGTTCTACTTTTACATCCGGTTCAATGCCGACTTTGTGAATATCACGACCGGCGGGGGTTTGGTATTTGGCAATCGAGACGGCTAGCCCTGAACCATCAGCTAGCGAATAAACCTGTTGAATCAAGCCCTTACCAAAAGTACGGGTCCCGACCAGTTGAGCGCGTTTATTGTCCTGGAGTGCGCCCGCCAGAATCTCACTGGCACTGGCGGTCCCGTTATCTACGAGTAAGACCAAGGGTTTAGTGGTCAAGGGACCCAAGGGCGAGGAACGGGTGGCGTCGCGGACCCCCTTGCGCGTCACGGTGGCGACAATCGTTTTCCCGGCTGGTAGCCAGAGTTTCGCCACATCCACCCCAGCCCCCAATAGCCCCCCACCATTGAGCCGGAGGTCTAGCACATAGCCTTGGACTCCCTTACGTTCTAAGCCCTGGATGGCCCGCTTCACCTCAGCCGTGGCGTTACCGTTAAAGGCTGGCAAGCGAATATAGCCCAAAGGCACCCCTGCCACAGTCTTGACCTCCGAGCGAACCGGGTTAATCTCGACCTTGGCACGGACTAGCGCAACGGTAAATTCTCTGGTCTCGCGGCGCACCATGAGGGTGACTTTACTCCCTGCTGCCCCCCGTAATTTTTCCGCCGCCACATCCAAATCCATCCCCTTGGTCGGGTTTCCGTCAATTGCCAGGATGATATCGCGGGGTTTGAGGTCTGCCCGGTAAGCCGGGGAGCCTTCAATAGGGGCAATCACCGTCAATTCGTTGGTCTCCGGGGCCAAGGCAATTTGTAGGCCCACCCCTGAGAGTTCACCACTGACCTGGGTCTGGAGTTGTTGGTAATCCTTGGGGCGTAAAAAACGGGTGTAGGGGTCTTTGAGGGAGCCGACCATTTCGGCAACGGCTTGGTAGGTTGCGGTCGTGGAGTTGGGGGCTTGGGCGAGATAGGTTTTACGGACTTGCCACCAGTCTTGACTATTAAAAGTCCCGTCCACATAATCGCGGTTGATGATTTGCCAGACTTCCTGGATCAGTTTACTGGCGTTAGGGTTGCCCGAGGCGATGGTCTGGGCGGTAGACCCACAGGCACTCAAAAAAGTAATCAAGACCAGACTGGCAGCGAGGTGGTGGGGACGCATGGCAAGGAAAATTACTCCTTCTACAATATCGTAAGCCGACTTGGATCGTAAAATCTTAATCCCGTCTCCTCCACTGGATTACATCTCAGGTCCACCTATCACAATTGCTAATTAAAACCTAAAGCCTATCCGCATATTCTTGAATTGCCATTGCTAGAGCTATATCGAGCCAGTATTCAAAGGATGTACCTACATCTGTTTCGCTGGTCTTCCATGTAATAACAAATGGCTCCAGAGAGCAGGAAAAAAAGCTAGATGGTACCCACTTTTCGTTTTCCTCGCCTGACTCAAAACGAGCAAACGCTGTGACTTCCATAACTCCTGTAAGGTCCCGACCAACATGATGAAAAGACACAATAAAAACGAGCCGCTCAGTGTTGATTTCTATCGTAGCCTTAACAAAATAGTGATTTTCGGAAAAGTTAATAAAGTTTCCCGAAGCTTTACTTGAATTTATCACTTCATTTTTATACCAGTACGATTTATTATTCTCGGGTCCACCCAAAATAATTTTAGTCTTAGGGGTACCCATATAAGATATTGGTTTTTTGAGAGCCTCAAGTTTTTCCCTAACTAGCTGCTGTGTCCGACTTCTAAGTAGCTGCGCAAGGTCATTTACCTCGCGTAGCTGGATGTATTGCTGGTCTCGCCTCTGTTGAAATTTTATAGTAAGGCTATCAATAACTTCTGATGTGAGTGCTCTTTGTTGAGAATTTTCAATTCTAAGATCCGTTATACTTAGTCCTTGTAATATTGCTCTGCGCTCAAGTCTAGCAAATAGTTGTACAAGCGGTCCTAGGTCACCGAAATCAGCCTTTTCGAGAACGCTAATATATTCAGACCAAATACTCCGGTCAATAACGATGGGTAACAAATCTGCCCGTAGTAGAACAAGTGTTGTTAAAGTCCTACCGAGCCGTCCGTTCCCGTCCTGGTAGGGATGAATTTGCGTAAATCGGTGATGTAGCCATGCTGCAACGAGTACCGGATCTTCATTTTCGTACTCTTGGAGCCATTTAAGAAGATGGTCTACCTCAGAATCAACACTAATGACAGGGCAGTACTCGTGAATCTTGCCATCAGGACGACGTGGGTTATTCGGTTGTTCTTTGAACTTACCGCGCAGCAGCGGGATCTCAAAATAATTCCCGAATTTATCAACCGCTGGCGTTATTTTTTGGTGTCGTGTCAATATTGCATGAAGTTCATGCAAGAATCCTCTGGTGACGGGTCTACTTTTTGCAATAGCATCCATAACAAGCTTAATGGCAGCCTCATGATCTTGTAATATACCTATTAGCTCTGATGGCTCAATATTCGTACTAGACCTTGAAATTAGGTCCTCTACAAAGCCGGAAGCGACAAGAGCTTCAGTGGTACCATAATCTAGGTCGTAGAGCCGCTCTAAGATACCAGTTTCAATGCTTAAACGTCGGATAAGTTCTTCGTTGAAACGGTTCAATGAATCTTTGCGAACACCCTGGTAGCGTACCTTAGTAATTTTCCATGACTCGTACAATGAAGCGATTGCGGCAAGATCAAGCGTACGATCTTGATCAGAAAGCGGAGTTATTGGGGTCCATTTGTATGGTAAGTCCAATTTTTTCTCACTTCAAGCTGATAACATGATAAGTGTACTACTTTTGGATTCACTATTGTAGGGAGTTGAACTTATTAAAGGTCGTCTTAAGGACGACGCACCAAGCGACCCGTACTCAGGAGTTCTCCTTGGTGGGCCAAGGCCTGCCGAATCTCACTGAGAGCTGGGATCAGTGCAGTTGCTAACTCTGGCGAGAGCGTGGTTGCCGCTGTCGGTGGTGTAGTAGGGGTTAACAATTGGTCAAAAAGTCCTGACTTGAGTAAAGGTACCAAGTCTACGAACTGAGCTACGGATAAACGCTTGGCTCGACGGTCAGCTAGCGTGATGGTCAAAACCTGCCCAATCCCCAAGGCTTGCGGGGCTAAACCACGCCCCTGCACCTGTAACCGTCCCCGTGGATCGTGGTACAGCGCGATGAACTGGAGCGTACCATCTCCGCGCCGCAGGGCAACCACACTACCCCCCGCTCCCGTCACCGTTAGCCCATCTACCCTCAAATCCAGTCCCCCACTATTCGCCGGGACCCGCAGCCACAGCGCACCCCGCGTCAAGATAATCTCGCGCTCCATCTGGAAGCTAAACTCACTCCCCCGGTCGGCTCGAATAAGTGTTCCATCGGCAAAAAGCAGGTCGGCCCGGGTGGTGGGAGTGGTCAAAGACTCCCCGGCCCTCAACACCCGTTCAGTCCCCTGGACCATCCCTTCCATTAAGGGCACTCCTGCCAAAGGTTGAGCGAGCCCGACTAGGATCATTAACCAAAAAAGTTTTTTCACCTTTGTATGATATCAAAGCATTATCTTAGGAATTTAGACGCCAAACCAGAGTTATCATCCATTATCGTTAATGAAATAACGGGGTAGTCGGCAATTAGGAGATAGCGTATGGACCGAATGACCCCATGGCGAGCAGTACAATTTACCGACCTGCACCTCTATCACAGTCCTGAGGGGGGCCTACTCGGTCTCAATACCCAGCAGTCTTTTCAGGCAGTCCTAGCGCATTTTAAGAATCACCATTGGCCCGTGGATGTCGTCCTTGCCACCGGGGACTTAGCCCAGGATGGTTCAGTGGCAGCCTATAAATCTCTCCGCGCGCTACTACTACCCCTGGACCTACCGGTGTATTGGATTCCCGGCAACCATGACAATCCTGCGGCGATGGCCCAAGCCTTGACGGGAGGACTGATTTCGGCCCAAAGACAGGTCTTGCTCCCGCCCTGGCAGATTATTCTACTGGACTCCACTCAACCCCAGCAGGTAAGTGGATGCTTGACAGGGAACCAATTGGCATTTTTAACAGAATGTATAACTACCCATCCTGAACACTACGCGCTGGTCTGTCTCCATCATCATCCGCTCTCCATGGGTAGTGCTTGGCTAGAGCGTATCGGTTTGGTGAACGGCGCGGATTTCTTGAAATTAGTGCGGCAGTATTCCCAAGTGCGGGGGGTAGTGTGGGGCCACATCCACCAGGATTACACTCGCCAGGATGGAGAACTGTTGCTGATGGCGACCCCTTCTACCTGTATCCAGTTCAAGCCCCGAACGCCGGATTTCGCCCTAGACACGGTCCTACCGGGCTATCGCTGGTTAGAACTACACTCTGACGGGCGCATCGTGACGGGCGTGGAACGTTTAACCAGTCTCGGTCCAGACCAATACATCAATATGACTGCCCAAGGCTACTGAAGCCCAACAAAAAGAGCCACCGCTAGGTGACTCTCAAGGTTAAAATTGGCTCCCCGGGCAAGATTCGAACTTGCGACCAATCGATTAACAGTCGATCGCTCTACCGCTGAGCTACCGAGGACCGCATTTCTCAAGGTAACGTCTGTGGGGTCAGCTGTCAACTTTTTGGGTGGAATCATGGTGAAAGTAGTTTTTTTTGGGACACCTGATTTTGCTGTACCGACGCTGGAGCGGTTGTTGGTATCCACCCAGGTCCTAGCAGTCGTGACTCAGCCGGACCGTCCCGCCGGACGCGGCGGGAAACTGACCGCCCCGCCCATCAAACAGCTTGCTTTGGCCCAGGGATTGCCCGTCTACCAGCCTGAGCGGTTACGCAAGGCTGAGACCGTTCTACTGGCTTTAGAGAATCTAGACGCGGATTTTTTCGTAGTGGTCGCCTACGGGCAGATCCTCAGTCCACGGGTCCTTGCCATGCCTCGCTTAGGTTGTATCAATGTCCATGGGTCGCTGTTACCCCACTATCGCGGGGCGGCTCCGGTGCAGTGGGCGGTCTTTCATGGGGAGACGACCACGGGGATCACGACGATGTTGATGGATGCGGGCCTAGATACTGGACCCATGCTCCTGAAGACGACCCTCCCCATCCCCACCACGGCGACGAGTGCGGACCTCTTACAGGAATTAGCGCCCCTTGGCGCGGACCTGCTCATCACGACCCTCACCACCTTCGCCAGCCTCACCCCTATCCCCCAAGACCCCAGCCAGAGTAGCTACGCGCCCCTTATCACCCCGCAACACCTCGTCATACCTTGGGACGCGCCCGCTACCGTGATCCACAACCGCGTCCGGGCCTTCTATCCCCAGGTCTATACCCAGCACCGCGCCCAACGCCTCAAAATTCTCCAGACTCAGCCCGTGGACCAACCCAGCCTTAGCCCGTGGGGGACCGTGACCCAACTCGTCAAATTCCAGGGTTTCCAGGTCAGCACGGGCGCGGGTCAACTGCTCGTTACCCAGGTCCAACCAGCGGGTAAAAAAAGTCAGTCGGCTTGGGACTACAGCAACGGGTCCCGGCTCCAAGTCGGTGAACAACTAGGGCTTCTGTAACTGTTGCCGTCCGGTGCGGACCACTTGTAAGGCACGTTCGAGGTCCCCATCAAGACGGGCAAGGACCTTCTCGGCGTAGGCATCGGCTTCTTGCTGGATGGTCTCGGTCTGACGGCGGGTCTCGTTTAGCATCCGCTCGGTCTCCAGGCGGGTTTTTTCGCGCAGTTCCTCAGCTTGCCGTTGGTAATTTTCTAGCTCTCGGCTGGCTTGGGCGCGGATTTGACTGGCTTCTTGCTCGACAGTCCGCAGTAGTTCTGACTCATTGACATAGCGTTCAGCTTCGCGCTTGGCCCCGGCAATCAGTTGTTCGCCCTCAGTCCGGGATTGTTCGCGTACTTGGTTGGCCTGCTGACGCGCTTGGGCGAGGATGGCATCACGGTTTTTGAGTAAGCTCTCGGCTTCGGCAAGCTCCGTGGGTAGATTGACCCGCACCCGGTCTAGAATATCCAGGGCCTCTTCTTCATTGATGAACGTCCGTCCCCCCAGGGGTAAGCGGGGGCTATCGAGGATCAAGCTCTCCAGACGGTCCAACTCTTTGTCAATACTCATCGCTTAGCTCCACTAAAATATTCGGTCAAATCCCGCTCCACATGGGCCGGGACCAAGTGACTCACCGGACCCCCCAAGCGGGCCACTTCCCGCACAACGGAGCTACTGAGGAAACTGTACTCCGCTGCCGTCACCAAAAAAACGGTCTCCAAATCCGCGCCCAGGGTGCGGTTGGTCTGAGCCATCTGGAGTTCCAGTTCAAAGTCCGAGACCGCCCGCAACCCCCGGATCAAAACCTCGGCTTGCCGCTGACGGGCAAAGCGTACCGTCAACCCCATAAAACTAGCCGTCTCCACATTGGGTAAGTGACGCGTCGCCAAGGCAATCTGGTCCTGGCGTTTATCTACGCCAAAAAGAGGCTGTTTCCAGCTGTCGGTTGCCACAGCCACAATTACCCGCGCATAGAGCCGACTGGCACGCTCAATGAGGTCCAGATGCCCAAAGGTAATGGGGTCAAAACTGCCGGGATACAGGGCAATCACCGCACACAAGAACTAGCGATAGGGTTATTTTAATCGCTCAAACGCCTAATTGTGTCCGTAGCCCGTCTGCACCCCTAAATAAAATGCCCCGCCAGCCCACCTGCTCGGCTCCCTCGATATTGCTCAGACGGTCATCAATCAAAGTTAATGCGTCTCTAGCTCCCAACCGCGCCTCAAGAGCCTGATAAGCCTGGGGCTCGGGCTTACGAAAACCACACTCATAGGAGATGAGATAGCCCGCGAAATATCGGTCTAGGTCCAACTTACGGCGGATATCCTCAAACCAGCGGCAATAGTTAGACAGTACCCATAGGGTCTCACCCTGCTTTTTCAGGTCCAGTAGCAGCCCCTCCATCCCCGGCAGGAACTCGTAATAGTCAAAAAACGCCGCCTTGAGAGCCAGGGGATCAGTAAGAACCCGTTCACCCTGATAAAAACGCTGCAAAAACACGGCCTCATCAATCTGACCCCGTTCAAACTCCAGCCAACTGGTCGGGTGTTTTTGCGTGAGGAGCGTCTGGAAGCTCACCCCCAGGTGGCGGGGGATATGTTCATAGAAAGGGTCCTGCACCACTGTATCCATCAAGTCGAAGACCAACACCCCCATCGCTCCTCCATGGCACAATAGAATTTACGCCCTCATGTAACCATGGAAACCTTCTTAAAAGCCAACTTGGGCAAATGGTTAGCCCAACGCTCCAGCTTTTCCTTAGTCTCAGACCAAGACCAAGCGGGCAAACTTGAACTCCAGGTGGACTGGGTGCCCCCCACCAGTGAATTAGCCCAAGCTGCTCCCGGTGCGATGGGAGGACTGACGACGACTTGGCAAGGCACGCCCGCCCTCCGGGGCCGCTCCACCCTCCTCTTCATCCCGACCTCTGAGGCGGCGGGTAATCTGGTTGTTCAACAAGCCACAACCTACCAGGGTACCTACCAATTGCAAGGAGCTGTCCTCACCCTCCATACCCAACAGGAGGACTTACTGACAGAGGAGCGGATCTGGTTTGGTGGTACTAATCTCCGCATTCGGACGGTGACGGTGAAACAAGGGAACGGGCAGACGATGGCAAGCTTCTTCTCAGAGATCCGCGCCCTCGAAAAACTATCTTAAGAGATACGCAGTTAAACGCAAGATAAATCTATAGTAATATTACTTAATTTTGGGAGAAGTCATGCTAAAGCGCGTAGGTCTAATGGCGGGAATTTTAGTGAGCTTCACGTCGGCGGCTCAGGCTCTCACCTGTACCCCACTCAAGGTCTTGGGTTCGGGGCTGACTGCAATTAATAAATCTATCTCGCCGCCCTCGGCCCTCATCACTGGTAACAACTGGAATAGTGACTTTATCGTCCCCAGTGGTGTCCGCTACCGCGAATATGTCGCCACTGTCAGGACTGAGAAGAACGGACAGTACGACCTCAAAATGGTCCTTAAGTACAGTGATGAGTCCATGAAAACGGTTTTCGAACAGGCAGCGCGGCCCTTGGGTGTCAATGACAGCTTCAGTATGACGGGTAAGCCCCAGAGTGCTCGTAAGCAACCCTATCAAGTCAACGTCTTAACCGGGGGGACCGCCGTGACGGGCAATAGTGTCACCGTCAAGGCCAGTGGTTGCCGCTAGTAGCCCTGGGTCAGGGGGCTGGTGATAGGATGGGACAACTAATCAAGTAGGGCCGGTCGTGAAAAAGAATTGGCTACTGGGAGCCGTGGTCTTGGTGTTACTGGGCGGCGTTCCGGCTTTAGCCCAGGTCCCCTTAGTCACACCACCGCGTCTGGATGCCGAGGAAACTGACCGTTTGGCCCGTCAATTGGCGCAGCAAGGCGTTTTACTGGTGCGGGCTAACCGTTATGAGGAGGCTGAAAATGCCCTGGAACTCGCTGTCCAACTCTCGCCCCAACTCGCTGAACTCTATGCGGTCTTAGGCGGGGTCTACTTGGGCATGGATAAGGCCCCCCAAGCTGTCACTGCTTTTCAAAAAGGTCTCGCCTTAACCCCCCAAGAGAGCCGTCTTCACTTTTATTTAGGCCAAGCTTACTTACGGAGTAAGAGTTATTTCGCCGCCATTGATGCTCTAGAACGCGGTGTGGCTCTGGATGGTACGAGTGCTGGCGGCTATTTTGACCTAGGGAATGCCTATTATCTGGCTCAGCAGACCACTAAAGCCCTGACGAGTTATGAACAGGCAGTTGCGCTCAAAGCAGATTACTGGGAAGCCATCAACAACATTGGTCTACTACGCTATGAGCTCGGCGATATCCCCACTGCCATCGCCCAGTGGCAAAAGGCCAGCAGTCTAGATGACACTGCACCTGAGCCCCGGCTAGCCCTGGGGGTGGCTCTCTATGCGGAGGGCGACCGCACCCAGGGGTTGACCTTGGCCCGTCAAGCCTTGACCTTAAATAAGACCTACGGCGACCCCAGCTACCTCAAAGAACAACTCTGGGGCGATAAACTCGTGCAGGCGGCCCAACAAGTCTTTGCCCTACCGGAGATCCAAGTCATCCTCAAAGCCAAATCCTGACGAGTGGACAGTGCGCTCAAAGCCGTTGTCTTCGGGTTCCGGGGTGTCTTGGTGGCTGATGCTGCCCTGCATCGTGAACTGACCGCTGAAATCCTCCAGCCTTGGGGTATTGTCTTCAAACCGGGTGAATATCGCCAGTGCTGCCTCGGGGTCAGTGAGAACCAAAGCTTATGGCAAATCCTCGAACAGCGGGGACGGGCGGTCAACGCCGAGATTGTCGCGGAGTTAGTCGAGCGCAAACAAAAACTCTACTGCGAACGCTTCCTTAAAAACCCACCCCGTTTAGCAGGTGTAGAGCAGAGCCTCGCCCAGGTGCGTCAACTGGGCCTAGGCTGTGCCCTGGTTTGTGGATTGGCGAAAACCGATCTGGATCGATTGCTTGCGAAGTTGGGCTACAGCGATTATTTCGGGGTCCTGATTACGGCTACGGATGCACTGCCCGCACCGGACCCAGCTAGCTACCGCCTCGCTCTAGCCAGCTTGAGTTCAGAACCGCTCGCGCCCTGGCAGGGGATTGCGGTGGTAAGTACCTATTCCGAAATTCTAGCGGCCCAGACTGTGGGGCTTGAAGTCTTGGCCCTGCCCACGGAAGTACCCTTTCATATGTTGCAACGGCGGGTGGATTGGGTGGTGGACCGCCATGACCAGATTGACTGGACGCAGATTAGTGCTGCCCGTACCCAGTCAGGGCCACAAAAAAGCCCCCCCGTGGGAGGGCTGGATTAATTTTGGGTCAGGACTAGACCGTGACGGCCTGTTTAGGGGCTTGGGCCATGTCCACGTACAGTTTCGCCATCTGGGTCAGGGTCAAGGACTTGACCTTGTCGGCGTTCCCGGCGGTCCCGAACTCGATCAGACGGTCACGCACCACTTTCGACATGGCTTTGGTGGCGGGGATCAGGAACTTGCGGGGATCAAATTCACGTTTGTCTTCCATGAGACCTTTGCGGATTGCGCCGCTCCAGGCCAACCGGGTGTCGGTATCAATGTTGATCTTCCGTACGCCGTTTTTGATGCCTTCTTGGATTTCGGAAACGGGTACACCGTAGGTCTGGGGCATATCGCCACCAAAGGCATTGATGACATCCAGCAATTCCTGGGGCACTGAGGAAGAACCGTGCATGACCAAGTGGGTGTTGGGGCAAGCCTCATGGATAGCCCGAATCCGGTCCATCGCCAGGATCGCGCCATCGGGCTTCCGGGAGAACTTGTAGGCTCCATGGCTGGTCCCAATCGCAATCGCGAGGGCATCCACCCCGGTCTGCTCCACGAAATCCTTCGCTTGGATCGGGTCGGTCAGTAGCTGGTCGTGGGAGAGCACACCCTCTGCGCCGTGTCCGTCTTCTTTGTCGCCCATCCCAGTTTCTAGAGAGCCCAGGCAACCCAATTCACCTTCGACACTTACGCCAATCGCGTGGGCCACTTTGACCACTTCGGCGGTGACAGCAACGTTGTACTCATAGGTCGCCGGGGTCTTGGCATCCGCTTCGAGGGAGCCGTCCATCATGACGCTGGTGAAACCGTTTTGCATGGCGGAATAGCAGGTGGTCGGGCTATTGCCGTGGTCTTGGTGCAGGACCATCGGGATCAGGGGATATTCCTCAGCCGCCGCCAGAATCATGTGGCGCAAGAAAGCTTCTCCGGCATACTTGCGGGCTCCACGGGAAGCCTGGAGAATAACGGGGCTATTCACTTCGGTGGCCGCGTCCATGATGGCGCGGATCTGTTCAAGGTTGTTGACGTTGAAGGCCGGAACGCCATAGCCATGTTCAGCGGCGTGGTCGAGCAGTACGCGAAGCGGCACGAGTGCCATGGAATATCCTCCTAGATTGCCCATGCTTAATTCAATTTAATAGTAGGTCATAAATGAACCCCAAAGACGTACCCGGTGACACGGGACGCAAATAAATTCTCCCCAGGCAGGGCCAGAAATGATATCCATAGGACAGATTTACTTTGGGGATGGGCGATGCAGTGGTTGGTACGGTTACTAGTGGCAAGCTTGAGTCTCAGTCTGATGGCCTGTGGTAGCTCGACTAACTCGGCGCAGACCGGGGAGCCGGGCTTGGAGCCGAGGGTTTATACCAAAAGCTCAACCCAGGTCTTCCAGGCCGCCCAGCAAGCTTTTACGACTTGGCCCCGGGGTAAAGGGGTATTGGCGCAGGATGCCCAAGCGGGGACGGTCCATGGTTACAGTCAAACTGATCTCTGGAAATTCACCGATGATGTCTACGTCACCATCCGCGCGGAATCCCCGACCCAGACTCGCGTAGAAGTCCGCTCCAAAGGCCGTATGGGTCAATTTGATTTCGGGGGGAATGCCCGCAACATCAAAGAATATTTGCTAGCTCTCGATGGTTTACTTAATTGACCCGGCGGACCACATTGAGTAAGAACCAAGTACAGACTTGCTGAAAAGCCGGGAGGAGGGCTTCTTCGACCTCTAGGACGGTAGCTCCCTCGTGGACAATCAGTTGTAGGCCGACCACCCCACTCTCGGCACACAACAGGGCTACCCCGGCTCCTGTGGTACTGGCGAGCTCTAACGTTTCGTAGGCAACCGGACCGGCTACGGCATCAAGATCCACCCACTTGTGGGCCTGGGTGTACAGGGTGAAGACCTCCAATAGCTCATCGTCTGCCATCTGACAGGCCACCATCCGCTTACCTTGGAGCAACAAGAGAAATTCATTATCATCGTCCCCCACCCCCAGATTGACCTGCGGGTCTAGATCGGGGTCCAGGGTAATCTCCATCAACAAAGCTTTAGTCTTAGCAAAATCCACCATCAAGCCCATGATTATCCCCGTGCGTTCCGGTCTTATTTTGGCATTGCTAGGGATGATAGGCTGAGGCTGATTTGGGTAGGAACTGATCATCGAGAATTGGCTCATCGTCGGCTTGGGGAATCCTGGTACTCAATATGACTACACCCGCCACAACATCGGGTTTGTGGTGCTAGATCAACTCGCTCAGCATTGGCGGCTCACTTTCAAAGAGGAACGTCGTTATCAGGGTTGGTGGGCAGTGCGGACGAGCCCGAAGGTTTATCTACTGAAACCCCAGACCTATATGAACCGTTCGGGGCAATCGGTACGGGCGGCTCTGGACTGGCTCAAACTCCCGCCCACACAACTATTGGTCATCTACGACGACATGGCCCTACCCGTGGGTCGGCTGCGGCTCCGCAAGGAAGGCTCCGCTGGGGGACATAACGGGATTAAGTCGCTGATTGAACACCTCGGCACCCAGCAGTTCCCCCGGTTGCGCCTAGGAATTGACCAGCCACCGACAGGCCAAGAGACGGTGGATTACGTCCTAGGCCGCTTCTCGCCCCTGCAAAAAAAAGTCCTCCCACTAGTTGTGGATGCGGCAACAGCGGCGGTGGAATTAGCTCTCAACCGGGATCTAGACCAAGCAATGAATACTTACAATGCGTGGCAAGCTTGAGAATTCTCTACAGTGCAGCCGTCATCGCCCAAACCGTTGCTCGACTCGGGCAGGAGCTAAACCGGGACTACGGCGCAGTCACAGAACCCGTGGTCCTCTTGGTCGTCCTCAAGGGCGCGTTAGTTTTCGCTGCTGACTTGATCCGCCAGTTACATTTCCCGTGTGAAATCGCTTGTATCCAGGCTAGTAGTTACCGTCAAGGAACCAGCCCCGATGCGCTCCAGGTTAGTGAGATGGCGGATTTGACTGGGCGGACGGTTATAGTCCTAGAAGACATTGTGGACACGGGTTTAACGCTCCAGAGGATTTTGAGCGGACTGTCGGCGCGGTCCGTGCAAGTCTGTACTCTCCTCGACAAACCCCACCGCCGCCGAGTCGCCGTCCCCATTCATTACCGGGGTCTGGTGTTGATTGAGGATGAGTTCATTGTGGGTTACGGCCTAGATTACGCCGAGCGTTATCGGGAGTTGCCCGACATCGCGGTGCTAGTCCCCTCCTCATTGCCCAATGAGGAGGAGAGGTCTGCTTAGAGTCCCTTGTCCGACTCAATGGTTGTGGGTTTGCCCTTTTCTAGCGCGTCGGCGTAGGCATCGTTGACCAAGGGCGAGATACCAGGGGTAGCACCAAAGGGCGGTAAGTCCACGGCCTTGAGCGTTTTGGGCTCTTCTGAAGCTTGGTCGGTAGCAGTCTGGGCTGCTTCAGCGACGTTTGGGAGAGTCTGGTCTACAGCGGGTTTGGACCGGGTCACGGAGTCCTTGACCGCATCTACCGTGCTGGCAACCGCAGGCTTGGCTTCTTCCACTGTGGTTTTGACGGTATCCACGGCATTCATGACACTGGGTTTAGCTTCTTCAAGGGAAGCTTTTACTGTGTCGCCCATATCAGTAACCGAGGCTTCTAAGCTCGCGCCGGTTTTTTGAACGGCTTCGGTCACGGCGGGTTTAGCCTCTTGGATGGTTGCTTTGACCGCGTCCACCGTACCGACGATACCGGGCTTGGCTTCTTCCACCGTGGTTTTGACTGCATCTATGGCACTCATGACACCAGGTTTGGCCTCTTCAAGGGAGGTTTTTACGGCGTCGCTCACCCCAGTCACCGAGGTCTCCAAGCTTGCACCTACTTTTTGCACGGCTTCGGTTACAGCGGGCTTGGCCTCTTGGATGGTTGCTTTGACCGCATCTACTGCCCCAACAACACCGGGTTTAGCTTCTTCCACCGTGGTTTTGATGGCATCCACAGCCCCCATCACCTTAGGCTTGACTTCTTCTAGGGTGTTCTTCACCGCACCGACCACATGGTCTACTTTTTGACCCAAGTCTTCCGCCGCTTGGCTACCGGCGATACCCCCAGCGACAGCCCCAGCCACTGCCCCAATCGCCGCCCCAATTCGCCCACCAACAAGGTTGCCAATCGCCGCCCCCACGAGACCGCCCCCGGCGGCCCCGACCGTTGTACCGAGGGAGCTATCTGTACCTTGCTCAGGGGGAGTTTCCAGGACCTGTAATTCCCCTTCAATTATGGTCACGGGAATGATTTCTTCCCGGAGTTCTACGGGCTTACCTTCGCTGCTCTGGACCATGGGTGCTCTCCTTGCTATGGTTTTTAGCTTGTGGATACGCTGTAAACTTAACGAGTTTTCTCAACCTAGGCACCAATCCTAGGAGAGACACCAGCCAGTTCCTTAGGCCATATCGGAGCGTAACGAGCAGACGTTTTTCCTACTTTGAGTCCGCTGACTAAGCCAAGTATTGCTGAATCCACAACCCTAATAACGGTTGGCAGAACTGATAAGCCAGCGCAATCTGGTCATCCCCTTGACTGTCTGGGCCATAGAGGAGGTCCTTTTTGACCAGCGCGGTGAGGGCACCTTGTAGGGAACCCCCACGGGGTAAGCTATGTTTTTGGGTGTAGTCATTGCTCTGGGGATGCAGGGTCGGGTCGAGGGCTAGGGTTTCGAGGACCCGGGACTGGATGGCGGGTAGCTGTCTGAGTAAGGTCTCAAACGTTGCACTCAAGTCTTCGAGCAAATGAGCTAGGGCCGTGCGGACTTCGGTTTCTGTCAAGAGGGCCAGCACCGGGAGGCGACGGGCGAGGGCAACACAGGTCCCTAGATGTCCCTGGACCAGACGCGTAATCAGTTCGCGGGCGGGCGGTGTGCAGACAAACCCTTGGGCGGCAAACCAGCGGGCGACCAACTGGGTTTCTAAGGGCATGAGTTTCACAATTTCATAGTTATTGTCAGTGGTAATCGCGAGATCCGGCCCACTGCCTAGACCGTAGCCCAAGACATAGTTAGCATCGGGCAGTTCATCCAGGTGACGGCGCAACTGAGCCTGCCAACTCTCATCACGGTCCCAACTGCCGAGATGGACAAAGTTGTTCAGAAAGACAATCACCCGCTGTTGACGATGGCGGGCCACCGCCTGGGGTAAATCCAATAGCGTCAAAAAATCCTGTTCTAAGGTCCGGGTCGTCGTACAGACTAGGTTCAACTGCCGGGTCCGGGGGTCAATCTGGACTTGATTGTGGGGTAAATGCTGGCCCACCCACGCCAACCCCGCCACATAATCCCCAAACCCCGCTAAAAAACTCTGGGCTAATAACCCTACAAACCGCACCCGGTCCGTCGCCCGCAAACAATCTAGGTAGAGGACGGTCCCTTGGATATCCGTCACCGCCCGCTCAATGAATTGACGACGACCACTGCCCGGTACCCCGAGCAGTAAGAGGTTGCCGTCTTTACTCAGGTACTGGCTGGTGTGTTCACGCAGGGCGGGCCGCTCTAATTCGCTACTCGCATTTTTGGTAACACCCATCACGTGATTGTACAAAGATTTGGGCGAGTCTTTTAGCGATTGTGCGCTTCACAGTCGCCGATACTGACCCAATCGCTACTGCCGTCGAGCCAGTGTTCTTTTTTCCAGACTGGGGCATGGTGTTTGAGGGTATCAATGGCGAATTGACAGGCGGCGAAAGCCTCCCCCCGATGGGGCGAACCCACGGCTATCGCCACACTCACCTCCCCGACCTGGAGTTTCCCGACCCGGTGATGGATAACGACTTGGTTGATGGGCCACTGTTGTTGGACCTGCCGTCCGATGTCTTGGAAAACGGCTAGAGCCATGGGGGTATAAGCTTCGTACTCCAGGTAACGGACAGCCCGCCCGGTGGTACTGGCGCGGACTGTCCCGACCATCAGGACAATCGCTCCGTTCGCTGGGGTATCGGCAAGGCTGTAGACCCGCGCTAAATCCAGGGGTGCCCACTGCAAAACAAAGCATGGCGGAGTGGCAACTAGCAAGGCTTAACCCCGGTGGGCTAGGACGTTGAGTTTTTCGAGGGCTTGGGTGGCCTCAGTGCGGACAGCCTCATCGGTATCCTTCTCGTGGGCCATCTGGAGGGCTTTAATTGCCGCTACCCCGCCAATCTCCCCAAGCGCAAAAGTAACGGTCTGACGCACTTCTGCCGATCGGTCGCGGAAAAAACCAAACTGGTTGCCCTTGAGCATCCGTACTAACATCGGCACCGCCCCGCCGAGACGGAGTTTGCCAATGGCCATGGCGGTACAAGCCCGTGAGTGGTCGGAGGTGTTACTTAAAGCTGAGATGAGGGCTTGCTGCGCTTGGGGAGTGTTGAGCCGGACTAGGTCTAGGGCGGCTCGGATCTGTCCCATTCGGTCCCCGCCCGCGAGTAGGGCCGCCATTTCCTCAACTCTTTTTTCGTCCGCCATTGTTGACTCCGCACTATCTTTAGTCAGTTTAATCCTGTTTAAAAGCCGTGCCTAAGCCAGAGCTAGACGGTTCCTAAAGATACGTAACAATTAGGGCGATCAAGTGCCGGGAAACCGACTTAATCCCGGTTTAAGGTGAATTTTTTCTACTAATTACGCGGCGAACCTCCGGTTTTCGCAACAAAAATTTATCCGGGTAGCCGTTCGACCTGAGCAAATCCGACGAGTTCTAGTTGACCGGGGCTGAGGTCTAACTGCAAAATGCGGGCTGTGGTCCCCTGGGCGCGCAGGGCTTCTAGATTGATGACATCATTGAGACTACCAGCAAAAATCTCAGCTAGATCCGGCGGAACCGCGACCTCATCTAGGTAAAACTGGGTATTTTTGAAGCCCAAGCGCGTCCCCTGGGTGACGGTCAGCCCCGTGCGGACGGTGAGGCGGATTTCTTGGCCCGGTGGGGTTTTGCCGACGATAGCGAGTAAAGCCGAGAGTTCTAGTTGGCCCTTGAGCAGGCTCAGACGCGGTTGCGTAAAGTCCAGGGTTTCCATCTGACCCACGCCCCCCAGGAAACTGGGTAGCTCAGCACGGACCCCTTTCAGCGGCGCGAGGACCTCGGGAGTATTGAGGGCCGCATTGAGGTCAGCCTCGGTCAGTTGCAGCCGAATTGCCGCTCTGAGTGGGGTACTGAAGTTGCTGAGGTTACTGAGGTCCAAGCGGATCGGGTCGGTCTCCAGTTCTGCCAGAGCCACCCGCAGCCCAGGCCGGAGGATCAGCCCACGCCCCGCCACCCGAATCCGGTCAATATCGCCCTGGGCAATCCGGTAGTTGGGTACACTCTGGACCCGCACTTCTAGCCGTTCCGTGCTCTGGAGCTGACCGAGGATGCGTTCTTTAAGCAATACGTCAAGGGCCACACCCCCCAGCGTCCCCGCCCCAAAAGTTAGAGCCAACAACCCAGCCAGCCATTCCATGAGTTAGAAGCCCCGCTCTTGCAGTAGTTTGAGGAGGGGCTGCCAGCGGACTTTACGGTCTGACCCCATCTCAATCACAATTTTGAGCCGGGGCTCCTGTTGCGTCAATTCCACTAAGTACTCTAGTTCTTGGGCCGCCAAAACTTTTCCCTCAATCAGCCAGAGCAGGAGACCCTTGTACTTGGGCGGGACACTCGCCAAGTGGGTCTGGATCAGGGGCGGGAAAGCAAAAACCATCGTACTTTTTTTACCGAGGTGAGCAGGGCGGACTTCGTGGGTCTGGGTCAAATACCGGGCCGGGTCCCCCAAACCCCGCGCACTCATGTGGAGCGAGGTATAGCCCGCCTCCCGCATCCGGCGTTGGTAGTTCCCCTCAAACCCGCCCTCGGGCGGAGCCCAGAGGGCCATGGCTCCGACTTGGGTGAGTTCAGCAACAAATTCTTTCCCATCGGTAACTATCGGATACACGCTCAGGCTCAGTGAGTTTCCCCTAGATTAACCCAGGCTGGATCAACCCGGGTTACTCACATATTTAGGACTATTCAAATGGTGCCATGAAAACCTTCGCTCTACGCCTAAAACCCGAGGCTGACCTCCGCCAAGCACTGCTCCAGTTCGCGCAGATGAGGCCGTTACGGGCGGGGTTTGTGTTGAGTGCCGTGGGGAGTCTACACCAAGCTTGTTTACGGTTTGCAGGAGCAGCAACGGGAACGATCCTCACGGGTAAATTTGAACTGATTGCCCTCACGGGGACCCTCTGCCCCACGGGTGTTCACTTACACGGAGCGATCGCTGACGCGACGGGCCAGACTAGGGGCGGGCATCTATTAACGGGTTGTCTAGTCTATACAACCTGTGAGTTGGTGCTGGGTGAGGCGATGGGCTGGGAGTTTCGGCGGGAACTGGACCCTGAGACCGGATTTCATGAACTGATCCCTCAACCCTCAGCGACAGAATCGTCCTCTAAACTACCGTAAACCCCCAAGTTAGAGGAACCCGTCTGACGGGGGAAGTCGGGTAAACAGGAAATGGTCTGGCGCAGAGCCTCACCCCAAGTAGCCTGAAGTTTGACGAGATAGGGGTCATCGGCTTGGAGGCGGTGGCGATGGCTGAGGACAAAACTATCGGTCTCATAAATCACCAAGTCCAGCGGCGGTCCCACAGAGGCATTACTGAGAACGGTACTATTCATTGAGAGCATGGCATACTTCACCGCCGCCGTAAAAAGGGGTGCATGGTAACGGTAGCCCCGGTCCAGAATGGGTTTGCCGTATTTACTCTCACCGAGTTGGAGATAGGGCGTCTCATAACTGGCCTGGATGTGGTTGCCCTGGGTGTAGATCTGGAAGAGTTCCGGGGGTTGACCGGGCAGTTGACCGCCCAGGATGAAGTTGGGATTGAAGTTGAAGTTATCTCGCTCTAAATGAATACGGTCACGGGCCTCAACAAGCCGGAGTTTGTCACCAATGTAGTTCGCGGTCTCGTGGAGCGTGTTGTGGGTATGGATATTGGGCGTAATTTCTAAATGCAAATCCCGCCGGACCATTGCCAGGACCGCCTGAGTCGCGGCTCGGTTCCCCGAGGCCATCAGGACCACCGCCCGTTGACCGAGCGAGGAAAAATCAAACAGTTTGGGATTGGTATGGATGTGGTCTACCCCGGAGTGGGTCCGAGTATCCGCCATCATCACCAAGCCTTGACGGTTGAGCAGACCCAAGCAATAGGTCATGTCGGCTACCAGCAACGCCTTCGAGTATAGTACGGTCCCTCCCCCTGTCGGGCACAGCCGTGGTGGGGGACTAAATGGTGAGCTTTAGTTGCATGGGGGTGTGGGGGCCGTGCGCGGCCCCCGCGGGTCGGCGGGAGCGTGAGGGCGGAACCTAAGGTTCCTGTCCTCACAGGCTGTTGGGGATGTTGGGTATTAGATGTGAGTTTCACGCTGGCCCACGATCAAGGTGTCGAGGTTGCGGGTGCGACGGAGGATTTTTTCGATAACTGAGCCATGTAGAGCTTCTTCCCAGAGACTGCGCCGGGATTCGCCGAGGACTAGTTGGGTAATCTGTTCGGTTTGAGTGATCGCAACGATGGTTTCGGCAATGTCCTCCGTCTGGCGTTCGAGGTAAACCGCGCCCAATTCTCCCGCAAGCTGCTGGAGTTGTTGGAGTTCTTGGGTCTGGGTAGGGGTGAGCAGTGTAGCAGGACGGATGTGGGCAACGAGGAAGCGGGCAGTGAGCCGTTTGGCGATCCGTGCTCCCCGGCGGATTAACTGTTGGGCATTGGGCCGAAGATTGAAACAGACTAGGAGCGCGTCGGTTCCAGTGGGGACAGTTTTGCGGGTGGTATCGTCGGCGACTTCGCGCAGGAGTAATTCCCGGAGTGCAGCGAGGTTATCGCGGCGAAAGAAGTTGGCGAGGGCCTGTTCAATCTTGGCGGGGGCGTAAATTTTGCCTTCCCGTAACCGCTCCTGGAGCTCCGTGGCAGGGAGGTCAATCAAGATCGTTTCGTCCGCACATTCAAGGACAAGATCGGGGACGGTCTCCCGAACTTTGACCCCGGTGGTACGCTCGACCAGCGTGTTGAGGCTCTCTAGGTGCTGGATATTCATGGTGGAGATGACGTGGATGCCCTGACTGAGCAAGGTTTCCACATCTTGATAACGTTTGGTGGCGGGTCTCAGGCCGGGGATGTTGGTATGGGCGAGTTCATCAATGAGGACAATTTCTGGTCTACGGGCAAGGACAGCATTGAGGTCGAGTTCGGTGAAAACCCGGCCCTGGTAAGTGGTCTGCTGTTTAGGGATGACTTCTAGGTCCGTGAGTAGGGCGGCGGTCTCGGCGCGTCCGTGGGTCTCAATCACGCCACAGACGACATCGTGTCCCTCGGCTTTGAGTTCGTGGGCCTTGGTGAGCATGGCGTAGGTCTTACCCACACCCGGTGCGGCCCCGAGATAGATCTGGTGCCAACCGCAGCCCTGTTTGCGTCGCTCGTCCCCGTGGATTAAACAGGTGCGCTCGGCTACTGGCGGGGGGCTGACGGGATTGCTGCCCGTGGACTCGGTACCGACGATGAGGACATCCAAATCCGTGGTCGCTCTGAGGAGACGGTTGACCACAGAACCACGGACCAATTCCTCCCAAGGAGAGCGCAGGGATTCCCCAATGATCACCTGGGTAATATTTTTACGGAGGGCAAAATCAGTCAGGATACGGGCCACATCCCGGCCCTCCAGGGTCACAAAAGTCCCCGCCGCCTGCTCGGTTAGCTGTTTAAACTCGGCGAGGATCGTTTCTTGCGCGGGGGTGGGTGCTTGGGATTGGACATAGACGGCGTAGAACTCGGCATCAAGGAGTTGGGCTTTGCGGGCGGCGCGGCGGATGAGTCGCCCAGAAGCGGGGTTGGTACTGATGGCGACGAGGATGCGTTCACGGACTCCGACCGGGCCAGTGGTCCCACTTTGTAGCCCGATTAAACTGGCATCTACTTTTTCAGCGACAGTACGGAGGGCCAGTTCCCGGAGGAAGACCAGGGTACTTTTACGAAAGAAATTGCTGGTATTTTGGCCCATGGTGTAGACCTTACCTTGGGCCAATCGTTCGAGGATGGTTTCGGGGCTGGCATCCACAAGTTGCACTTCGGCGGCGGATTTCAACAGGGAGTCGGGGACTAATTCGGTCACGGGGCGACCAATCAACATCCCGGCAGTCGGGGCCACACTGGTCAAGTGCTGGATATTCATGGTGGAGATGACACTAATCCCGGCGCTCAGTAGGGCTTCCACATCTTGATAACGTTTGGGGTTGGGGCTACCGGGGGCGTTGGTGTGGGCGAGTTCGTCAATCAGGACCGTGGCGGGGCGGCGTTCTAGGATAGCGGCGAGGTCCAGTTCAGTCAGTGTCGTCCCTTGGTAGTTCACCGAGCGCAGGGGGATTACTTCTAAACCCGTCAGCAGTTGTTGGGTCTCGTTCCGGTCATGGGTCTCAATCACCCCGACCACCAAGTCCACGCCCTTGCGGACCAGGGCTTGGGCATCCTTGAGCATCCGGTAGGTTTTGCCGGAGCCTGGGGCATAGCCGAGATAAATTTTGTGACGACCATGGGTGCTTTGGAGTAGCTGTCGTAATAGTTCCTCGGGGTCGGGTCGTCCGTCATCTTGCATCGGTCAATCCTCAAGCAAGTGTTGTTGGAGAGCGGCAACGGCGGCCTGGGTACGGTCGCGCACATTGAGTTTCCGCAAAATGACATGGACATGGACTTGGACGGTGCCCCCGGAGATGAAGAGTTTCTGGCTAATCTCCTGGTTGCTTAAGCCCGCCACCAAGAGTTTGAGAACCTGCCGCTCGCGGGGGGTGAGGGGGACGGGGGGTTCGACGG
>Ga0163154_10002222_pt1 | contig 28628 bp, 23 predicted proteins | sample OliLakLV19MP9P1_FD_148649 | JGI IMG/M metagenome (GOLD analysis project Ga0163154, IMG submission 148649) | Freshwater microbial mat bacterial communities from Lake Vanda, McMurdo Dry Valleys, Antarctica - Oligotrophic Lake LV.19.MP9.P1 | ecosystem: Environmental > Aquatic > Freshwater > Lake >... | reverse complement strand
ACGCAAAACTTGGCGCTCGCGTTCGCTGAGCGGATCGTCTTGGCCCCACGCAGCGACCGCCAATTGCGGATCGATCACCCGAGCGCCTCGATGCACTTGGCGCAGCGCTGCGGCCAATTGTTCGGATGGCGCGTCTTTCAATAAATAGCCACGCACGCCGGCATCCAAGGCGCGGCGCAAATAACCCGCCCGTCCGAAGGTGGTCAGGATCACCACACGGGTGGCTAAGCCGGCCGTTTGCACACGCGCCGCCAGATCCAAACCACTACACAGCGGCATTTCGATATCGGTCAGCAACAGATCCGGCTTTTCGCGCTGCAACAGTTGCCACGCCACGTTGCCATCGCCAGCTTCGCCGACCAGTTGTAAGTCCGCTTCCAAACCCAGCAGCGCGGCCAGTGCGCCACGCACCATGGCCTGATCTTCGGCCAGCAGATAACGGATCATCCTGGAGACCTCGGTTGCTTGGGGTGGAGTGTTCGTTTTGGTAAAGTCCCAGTCGTACCCGTCGGTGCGCTTCTTCACAGGTCAAACCGGTTTGGGTCTTGTGCTCCGATCGGCAGCATGGCCCGCAAGCGACTGCCGATGAGAGCATCCACTATTCAGGCTCTTCTTGGAAACCCAACGCTGACCCGCTTCGAAGCAGTAACCAAGAAACTCGAAGTCTTCACCAGGTAGCCGGCAATTGATCCCGTCCGCACCGCGATTGGCCGATACCGGTTGCCAAGCAGATTGCAGCGTACTGGGCCGAAACAGCTTGTGCGCAGCTCACTCCGCTGCTTTTGATATCGAACCATTACGTCAGAGTACGCTGCGGGGCAGATTGCACGGCTATGGGGGGTGCGAACCAGCGCGCAGCAGGCGGCGCAAGCCGCCGGTTCTCACCCCCCATAACAACACATACCCGGTCCACCTGAGGCTGCTAGGGCAAAGCAAAGCCAGCCAACCCAAAAAAAACCACGGCACCTTTAGGTGCCGTGGGATTATTCACACCGAAAACCTGTCGATCAGGATTTAGGCGGATTCCATACCACTTTCTCTGTGGGACGCAGCAGCCAGCGACACAATGCTGGCAGGAACACAATGGCTGCGATCATGTTAACCACAAACATGAAAGTCAGCATCAAACCCATGTCAGCTTGGAACTTCAGCTCAGAGAAGATCCAAGTCGCAACACCGACGGCCAAGGTTAATGCCGTATAGAAAATCGCGATACCGGTAGTCTTCAATGCCTCAAAATAAGACTGACTCAAACCTTTGCCCTGCATCATTAGCTCACGCATACGAGCAAAGATATAGATCGCGTAGTCCACGCCGATGCCCACGCCAAGCGCCACCACTGTGAGCGTGTTCACTTTCAGGCCGATTTCAAGTTCGACCATAAGCGCTTCAGCCAATGCCGTAACTAAAATAAGCGGCAATACAATGCAAGCTGCGGCTAGTGGGTTCTTAAAGCTCAATATGCACATCAAGAAAACCGCTGCATACAACAAATAGAGCATCGGTTTTTCCAGCGCACTTACCGTCTCGTTGATCGCTGCAGCCACACCTACGCTGCCCGTCGCCAATCGCAGATTAACCTGATCCGTTCGATACTCTTCGCCCTTTGCCAAGGCCGCTGCTTCTGCCGCAGCTCGATCAACCTTAAAATTAATGTCGAAGGTCTTATTGTCAGCACGGAACTTTTTCACCGCATCCACCACGCGAATGATGGTTTCTGCCTTGTGATCTTCGGTGAAAATGATGATGGGCATCGCTCGACACTCGGGAGAATCGAGCAATCCCGAATCGGTCTCGACGCTCGACAAACTCTGACGCATCACTTCTGTATTGCGCGGAAGTGCACGCCACTTGAGACTGCCTTCGTTGTAGCCCGCAGTGACGATTCTACCCACGTTAGCCAGTGAAACGACCTGCTGCACACCGGCCACGTTTTGCATATTCCATGAAAACCGATCCATGGTTTCCATCGCCGCAAAACTCTCGGTACACGCAAATGGGCCCACCTCGGCGATCACGTTAATGATGTCGGTCGACAAGGAAAAGCGCTCGGTAATGAGCCGCGCATCCTGGTTGTAGCGAGCATCCGAACGTAACTCTGCCACGCCCTCACGGGCGTCGCCGATCATCATTTTGCTGCCGTGCTGGTGGGCGAAATACCACGTCGCAACGCCAAAAATGATCACCACCGCGGCCGTCTTATGGCGACTAAATCGTGTCAAGAAAGACCAGATGTGATCAAACGCCGTAATCTGCCGGAGTCGATAAGCGCGCTTGCGGGGTAAGTTCGCTAACTTCGTGTAAGAGAGCAGAATCGGCAGCAGAATCAAATTGGTGAAAAGGGTGAGAAACACACCCACCGTCGCGGTAACCGCCAGCTCAAAAATCATTTTGACCGGAATCAGTAAAATAGTCGCGAAGCCAATACAGCCAGCAGCCAGTGCCACCGAACCCGGAATCAACAGCCGCCGAAACGCCCTGATCGCCGCTTCCTTCGACTCCACACCATGACGCGATTGCAGTTCCTCCGGAGTGCCCTCCTCCAACCCTCCGAAGAATATCTCGCCGCGATAGCGATTGATCATTTGCTCGCCGTGACTGACGGCAATCGCAAAAATCAAAAACGGTGTCAACATATTCATTGGATCAATACCAAATCCCATGAAACGTAAAGCACCGAGCATCCAAATAACCGCAATGAACGCAGCAGCCACGGTCAAAGTTGCGAGTTTGAAAGAAGTTGAATAGATAAAAAGCAGCAGCCAGGTAAACAGGATGGTCGCCAAGAAGAAGTACATCACTGAGCGCGCGCCATCCGCAATATCATCGACCACTTTGGTAAAACCGATGATATGGACCGTCACATTGCCTTTCTCAAGCTGAGTGCGGATGGCTTCCAGCTTGTTGCCGATTTCTTGATAGTCCAATTTCCCACCGGGCGCGGCGGTTTCAGGAATAAGTTCGGCCTGAACCATTGCGCCTGAAAAATCTTTTGCTACTAAGCGACCTACGATGTTCGCCTTGACAATATTAGTTCGAATAACCTGGAAGTCTTCGGCTGTGGGGTCAAAACCGGGTGCCGTTGTTGAGAAGTTGGATGGAATTACATTACCACCGGCGAACCCACCCTCTACGATTTCAACAAATCGCGTATTCGGCGTAAAAGCCGATCTCACGCGCGCTGGGTCTACTTCGTTGATCGCTTTTACGGCCTCAGTCGCCGCTTCTAAAGACGTGAAAAACTCCTTATTGAAAATATCACCGCTCTTATCAATTAAGGCGACGAAAACGCGATTCGCACCTCCAAACTCGACCTCGTAGTCGACGAAGGTCTGCATGTATTCATGTTGCAACGGCAACTGTTTGCGGAATCCCGCATCTATTCGCAATTGACTGGCTGCGAACAAACAGCCAAGTGTAATTAGCGCAAAGATTGCCAGTACTACCGGTCGATTGCCGAAAATGATCCGCTCTAACAGCGGATAGGTTTGCCCCGAATCTGCTCCAGTGCCTGCCATGCTATACTCCCGCTCAGTTCGGCTGATATGGGGCGAGACCGTTCTCGCCGATCGTTAGGAACTCAATTTCACTCAGCGGTAGCACCGCACTCATGACACCACCATCGGAAAACGCATAGCGGCGAAGCTGGTTAGAATTAGCCGGCAACAGCATTACCGTACCGCCATCTCCCACGATGACTGCCCGACCGCCACTCACAGCTGACCCGCCCAAGAGCGTGGACTCAGTCCCAGTTTCGAGGCGCTCCCACGACTCACCTAGATTTGCTGTCGAAAACGCATTGCCACGCAGTCCAAAACTCACGACCAGACCATTGTCTAGGGCGACCACACCAAACATCGAGCCTTCGTAGGGTAAATCTGCCTTGCTCCAGGTTTTCCCGTCGTCTTTCGATCGATATGCGGCACCCGCCTCTCCAACGATCAGTAGACCGAGTGGCGTCCGCACAATGGCGTTTAAATGCGGATCACCTTCGTCTTCGCCCACGTCTGTGCTGGCCAAGTCGGCGTCCACATCTGCCGGGTCAGTTGCCGCACCAACGGGTGCGGGGGAGCTGCCCGTAGCCCTATCGCTGATCAGTTCAACCGTCCAGGTTGCGCCAGCATCAGTGGTGCTTAGGAACTGGCCATAAGCGCCAACCGCGAAGCCTCTGGAGCTATCCAAAAACAACACATCCAACAGTGGACCGTCTGAACTGGTCGAGCTGTGTTGCAAGGTCCAAGTCAAACCACCATCGCTGCTGGAAATAATGACCTGATCATGCCCAACAGCCCAAAGGGAGTTGTCGACGGCGTCAACAGCTGTGAGCATGCTGCGCGTAGGGGCAGGGACTTGGCGCCATTCGCTGCGCGACTCTGAGACCAGAATGTGTCCGCGGTCACCCACGACAACTGCGCGATCGCGAGAGTTGGCGCCGTCAAGCATCAGCGACTTTTCAATCTGCGCAATATTGAGAATTTGCGCCGATGACGTAGCCGGATCAGGCCAATTACTTGGCGCCGGGTCGACTGCGTCATTCTGCGCTTGTGTTGAACTAACAAAGGCTAACGTACATACGATGCCTAGCGACTGGCGCCGCCAGTCGCGCAAAATTCGGTGCCTCATTCGCTTCTCCCTCGAATTGGCTGTTGCAAGACTGCAAAGCTGCTGCTGAGTTTCCGCAGACTGCGGCTCCTTAAATGCAAACGCCAGCCGGGATTGGTGTTCCCCGGCTGGCGTTATAACAACGACGGTTTAACGTACGCCGCGATTACGCAGCGCTTGTGGAGAGAAGTTCTCCGGTGTCGTTTGGAACGAGAAATCTACCGCAGTTTCCATGTTATCGATGCCGGACGTAATATAACGGCCGGATTTCATATCGTAATGGGTTTCAAGTGTTGTCCACAACACCGGCTGATCGTAGAAATTGATGACCGCCGCTTCGCTGTAGCGCCACATTTGACCTTGACTGTCGTAGTGATCGACCATCAGGATCTGCCAGCTATCTTCATCCAGATAGAAGGTGCGACGCTTGTTGATGTGTCGAAAGCCTTGTTTCAACGTCGCGTCGACCACCCATACGCGATGCAGCTCATAGCGCATAATGTCCGGGTTGACGTGACCTGGACGGATAATGTCCTTATAGTCAAGTCCCTTCGCATGCGCTTTGTAGTTGTTATACGGAACGTACATTTCGCGCTTGCCGACCAGTTTCCAGTCAAAGCGATCCAACGCGCCGTTGAACATGTCGAACATGTCATTGGTACGCAGACCGTCAGAGGCTGTGCCTGGATTGTCATAGGCTACGTTCGGAGCTTTGCGCACGCGCCGTTGGCCTGGGTTGTAAACCCATGCATTGCGTGGCTGCGCCTCTTGGTTCAGCGTTTCGTGCACCAACAGCACACTGCCGGCCAATCGCGCGGGCGACAGCACTTCCTGATAGAAATACGTCAGAACGTTGTTGATGTCGGCGATTGTATTGCCTTCTTTCCAATAGAGCCCAAGTACCTCTTCGCGAATGCGAACGGGAATGTATGAACCCGTTGCAGTCGGCGCTGCTTGGTTGGCCCAGCGCTTCACCGCTACGCCGCGGTACTTAAGCTTATGGTTCCAAATGACCTGGAAGCCGTCCTGCGGAATCGGAAACGGTATTCCCTCGGCAACACCTTCAACACCGGCGCCGTCCCCAACCATCTTTGCCGACACCGCATTTGCTTTGGTAGTGCGATAAATGCGGTCTGAGTAAGATGCACTGCGCCGAGTCGGATAAACGTCCATCCGAAAGGTCGGATACTTCGCAAACATACCTTGCTGACCAAGCGACAGTTTGGCCGCACTGTCTTTGTAGTTGGCCTGAGTGATCGCCATCGTCACTTTGTCAGCGGCAAACGGATCTGGGTGAAAGTCACCCAGTTTAAAGTTTGCCGGCGCGCGCGTAATGCCGCCTTCCCACGCGGGAATGGTGCCTTCTTTGTTACCGGCCTTTTCACCACCAATGGGCGTTAAGTCACGTCCAAGTCGATCGGCCTGTGCTTGCGGAACACCCGCTTGCAACCCAGCTGTCATCGACAGGCCCAAAATCGCGCCTAGCAGGCGCACCCTGCGGATTGTCATGTTGCTCTCCCCTCCTGTCGACTAGATCAGAACGAATAACGCGCAGTGAATGCGACGAAATCGCGGTCGTTAAGCAAATTGAATATGCCAGCACCTGAAAAGCGTGTGTAACTTACGTCGACCGACCATTCGTTGAGGTAGTTGGCCTCTACACCGAGGGTAAGTGAGCGACGGTCTTCAAGGAAATTACCACCTGGGCCGGGTGAAATGCCATTCACGTCATGATTGAAGGCAAACCGCGGCGATAGCGTAAACGGCGAACCGAATGCATTGTTGTAATCGGCGCGGCCGGCTAAACGATAGCCCCAAGAGAATGACGTTGGGAATCCTTCAGTGAGCGTCTCAGGATTGCGGAATGCGCCCGTGAGAAAGTCTGGACCGCCACCGGTATCGGTGCCGTCACCCTGGTAGCGCAACACGCTTGGATCAGGCAGATCCCACACCTTGGTAAAGCCCATTTCCATAACAGTGGAAATTTGGTCGGCTGCCATCCAATTACCAGGCCCAAAAATCTTGGTTGCGGTGAATTGGAACTGGCTAAGTTCGTGGCGTTCCCAACCCCGCACGTACTGGTTTGGCCCAAACGAACCCAGCTGGCTTACAAAGCGATTGACCGGCGCTTGAATGACAGCATTGAGTGGGCTGAGTGCTGCAAACAGCAACTCCACATCGTCAATCTGCAGCGGGGTGTTTGGTCTGTAACTGATTTCACCCTGCAGGGCGATGCCCGACGCTTCCAGAGTGGTGTTGAAGCTGAAACCGTACAACTCAATATCTTCCGGATATTCCGCAAAATAACGCGCTGAGTTGGCGCTGGAGTTAGTAACACTGGTTCCGGAAAGAACCGGTACGCGGCTGTGGTAATTAAGGAAATACAGCGCGAACTCGGTGTTGTTTAGCTCGGGCGAGAAATACCGCAGAGCCAAGCCGTATTGGCCGTTCTCTCTGGCATAACGATCCGCCGATCGCGGCACCGCGGCGGCGCACGCGCCACTGCGCTGAATGGCGAGCGCAAATGGATTCAATCCCAGTGGGTTCTGGCCCGCCAAAATTGCGCCACAAGCACCCAAACTGATGGGCTGTGGCACCAAACCGAAGTTCAACATCACGTACTCACCACCCAATGCGGCGAAGTCGTTGCTGCTGAAGTAGGTGCCGGATGGTTCTGGTTCGGTATTCTCAAACTCGAGCATATACAGAGCTTCAAGCGACAGGTTCTCGTTGAAGCTGAAACTCGTGTGGAGCATATCGATGGGCAGAAAGGCTTCTTTGAGCTCTGAGCCGGCGACTCGCAGCTTGGAAACGTCAATCGGGTTGATAACGTTGATGCCTTGCTGGATGAAAGTACTCTCACCCCAGCTTACGACCTGCCGGCCAAGTCGCACGGTGCTATCCACGCTTCCCAGCTTGAAGTTCCCGTAGGCGAAAAAGTCGAGCAGCTGCGTATCTTTGCCAACTTTCTGTTTTGCCAACTCCGAGATGTCGTCACGACGCTGATTCTCGAAATCATAGAACGAGGTAGCGCGAGCAAATCCGCCGAAATTCTCCCCGTACTGCCAGGAGAGTTCGCCCGTCCACTTGATGGCGTTGGAAAAGACGTCTCCGCGGTCCCACTTGCGGTTGCCGTCGTCGCTGTTGACCGAGAATCGTCCAGGCAAAAGCCGTTGCTGTGCATTTGGCAATGCGGCCGGGAACGGGATCCCGGTGGGGATGGCCGCTGACGGCGGCACAGGCGTGAATAAATTCGCCTTGCCAATCAAATCGGTGTCGGCTTTCTGGACGCGCGACTGAATGCCGTAACTAGCCGTATTTGAAGTGGTTAGCGAGAAATCGCCATTGGTGTATTCATACGCCCACGCGGGCATGGCGCTGGCGGCGAAGGCAACGGTTAGGGCTGCCGTTAGCACGCGGTGCTGCGGCGCGCGGGGAGTTCCGATGAGCTTCATTTTGGTCTCCATGGTTTCGCGTCGGGGGTCACTGCGTACGAATCACAGTTGTATCGGTGACAGCAACCTGCGTGCCGTTCGATGCCAGCATGGACGCCATCTGGGTCTGCATTTCAACCGTGGCTCGTGCCGAGGCCGCAGGTGAAAGCAGCGATCCGTGATCGCCCTGGATGAACCGCACGACACCGCGAATGCCATTCGCATTGGCGGTCGTTTGCGTAATTGTGCTGAGCCCCATGGCAGCGATCAGCGGCTCGGTGCCGGCCAATGGAGCGCCAGCAACGGTGTTCGGAATCACTTGGTCTGGCAGCACCGCACCACCACCGACGACTTCCTGCAGCAAAATGCGCTCATTGGTGGTCAGACGTGCGTAATTGATTGGATCGCCGGAATCGAGCACGGTTTGGGTGACCACTAGGAACTGACCGAGCAAACCTGGAAAGGACGGGTCCGCCGTGGTGATGCCGCGGCCCGCCGCGACACCCGCTCGAATCCGCGGTCCGAAAGTCGGACTGCCATTCAGCAGGAACGCAATTTGACCGCCGGGCACGTTCAGTACGCCGGTGTTGACCGTCGGTTCCAGCGCCATAAACACCGTGCCTACGATGCCACCGAGAGACTGACCCACAAATACGATGCGCGATCCGTCGAAATCTGGCACACCGTTACCATCCAGGTCCATCGTTGGAACAGTGACTGCAACTACGGACAAATCGGTCGCTGCTTGACGCAGATTGTCACGCGAGGTCAGCAAACTGGCCAAATTGATGTTATGCGAGCCCGAACCATCGACGACGCCATCAGGGCCAGCGGCGCCCGTGGTGTTGTTGATCAAGTCGACATCGAAGGTGCGCTCTCGTGCACCCAAGGATGCGAATGGAGTTGCGCCGATGTAGAAGGGACGGCAGGTATCAGTAGTAGACGTCGGTGACGCACCGTGCAAGGGCTGATCGATGGCGATCACTGCGAAGCCCGCTTGCGCCATCGTTGCGGAGATGGCCAGCATGTCGCAGCGACTGCGCGTCACACCATGTTGAAACATGACCACCGGCCAGCCAGTGGCGGGTCGGGTGCGACCAGAAGCGGCATTTGGCAGCGTAGCCAAAACCGGTACGATTTCCGTCGACCGACGCACGGGGAATGGGTTGGCCACGGTCAAATTGGTCGACGTTGGGTCTAAGCCCAGCGCATTGAACGGCGGAGCATAAGCGCCCGGGGCCGCCTGCCAGAAGCCGGTCAATACCACCGACGGTGGGTTGGCTGGTGTACCGCGACCGGGCGCTTGCAAATAATAAGGCAGCTCGATAGTACCGATGTAAATATCGCCAATTGGCGGCAAGCCGGCTGCAGCCGTGGTCAAGCCAGTGCGAATGAATCGTGTAGGTGCCGAACGCGTGGTGGTGCGCAGTGCACGCAAGGTGGGTGTGACACCCTGCGTATTGGCAACCCAAGACATGACAATGTCATTGCGAACCACACCGCGCGCAGCGGCTGCTGTCTCGAAGGTATTTGTCAGAGCGCGCAGTGGCTCAAGTGCACAAGCGGTGCTGGCGGGCAACAAGGGCTCTAGCGAGACGCAAGCTGCACCACTTCCGGATGCCAATGGCGAGGTGCGCTTGGCGAGGAAATAGGTCTGGTCAGGCGTTGCGTTGTTGCCTGCGGTATCAGTAACCCCGCTGGTAACCACCGCCATGTACGACTTCAGCTCTTCCAGCGGCCTAGTCGGGACAATCGCAAGGGTACGACCGCTCGCATCGCTGGTTGCCACTGCGGCAACAAAGTCTGCCGGCGAAGCGAGTTCGCGAACGACGCTCTGCACCGCGCCGGTGCCGGGGCCGGAGGTCACGATCTGTACTTCAAATACGCGCACCGTCTGACCGGGCACCAAAGTAGCCGGGGCGAGGGCAGCCGAGAAGACCATGGTCCACGGTGCGGAAGTGCTAAAACCGTCAATCGCGTTCAGAGCGACGGTTGGGTCGCCGAAGTTAGTTGGGTTGGCAGCCGGGGCGTTGACCGTCAGATCGCGGCTACCCTGGCTCAATAGATTATTGGGGAACGGTATGACTCCCGCGGCGGTATCGAATCTGGCCGTCATGATGCCGCTGACAAAACCGCCATTGCTATTGGTTGCGGGTGGCTGCGGGGTGGCCCGCGGACTGTTGCTGCTGCCGGAGCAAGCTCCCAACAGGAGACCGGCTATTGCCAGTGGTACGAGCCGCTGGAGGTGCATGCGCGGATTCCTTTCTAGGTATTTGGGACAGGGATGAGACGCGTGGATAATAAGTAGTGCTGTCAACTGAACGCAACAAAAAACTAACGATCAGAACAAGCACTTATGCTGCGCTGCAGCAGATCAATTCAGGCCTGAAACGAGCGACGGCGCCGTGGGCGCCGTTGCTCACATCTATCTAAATGGCGTCCCGTCGCGGCCCATCAGCCAGACGCGGGACGCCAGCGCAACCTTAGGCGCGCATCAGTGCGAGCGCGGTGTCGAGCATGCGATTACTGAAGCCCCACTCGTTGTCGTACCAGGCACACACTTTCACGAGTGTGCCGCCCATTACTTTGGTCAAAGTGGCGTCGTAGATCGACGATCGCGAATCGTGGTTGAAGTCAACTGACACCAAAGGCTTCGTATTGATTCCTAAAATTCCAGCCAAGACGCCGGTTGAGGCATCTAGAACGAGTTGGTCGATTTCTGCCTTGGTGGTCGGTCGCGCGGCAACGAAGCTCAGGTCAACCACCGACACATTGATCGTCGGCACGCGCATCGCGAAGCCATCAAGTTTGCCGTTGAGCTCCGGTAGCACTAGTCCAACTGCAGCGGCGGCGCCCGTCTTAGTTGGGATTTGTGACATCGTCGCCGATCGCGCGCGGCGCAAATCGGAGTGATAGACGTCCGTCAACACCTGATCATTGGTGTAGGCGTGGATGGTGGTCATCAAACCGTGAGTGATACCGATACCTTCGTGCAGCACCTTAGCCAGTGGCGCCAAGCAGTTGGTCGTGCAAGAGGCGTTCGATACGACGGTATGCTCAGCACGCAACACGTGATGGTTTACGCCATAAACGATGGTCGCATCGACATCGCTGCTGCCCGGAGCAGAAAGCAGGACCTTTTTGGCGCCCCCAAGTAAATGAGAACCGCCTTTGGCCTTGCTATTGAACAAGCCGGTGCATTCCATGACCAGATCAACGCCAAGTTCACCCCAAGGCAACTTTGACGGATCGCGCTCAGCCAAGGCACGAATGCGATCGCCGGCAATGACGAGGTGATCGCCGTCCAGACCGACCTCAAAGCCGAAACGGCCATGCGCGGTGTCGTATTGGGTGAGATGGGCATTCGTGTGCGCATCACCGAGGTCATTTACGGCAACAATTTGAATCTCATCACTGCGACCGGATTCGTAAACTGCACGCATGATATTTCGACCGATGCGGCCGTAACCGTTGATGCCAACGCGTAAAGGCATGAGGTGCTCCAAGTGGGTAGTAGAAGGACACTTCGTCATCATAGCCGCATGTGCGGACCGGTTGTTTGCTTGCTGTCAATGCCTGCTCGTGTTGCCGCTGTTTGGCTTGCCGCCCCACACAAATCGCGTGATACTCCGGCGATGAGGCCGCAAGAATCCACAATCAAATGTATTTCCTCGGCGCAGCATTCGATCTTTTTTTCCTGCCATTTAAAGTTCTTATGAAAAATTCTATGCGGCTCTTAAAACCAGCAGTGTTGTTGATGTGCCTTACGCTGCTGAGTGGTTCCTTCTTGTCCGGTTGCACCACGTCAACCTACGGACAGGCACCCACTCGTGATGAGAAAGTCGCGGATCAATTCCGCTTCAAGATCTATGTGGGCGCGCTTTCGGGGGCCGAAACGGCCGATAAGGACGCCAAGGTTGAGATCGAAAAATACCTGGCCAAGCAGAACTACAAGGCCTATACGATCGCCGACCGACGCTACAACTTGTTGCCCGAGTACTACGAGTACACGGTCAAGTTCACCCGCTGAAAGGCCTGCCCCAGCCCTTGCGATTCGCACACGAGCAGGCTACTATGGTCAGCTTCTGGTGCGGGGTGGAGCAGTCAGGCAGCTCGTCGGGCTCATAACCCGAAGGTCGCAGGTTCAAATCCTGCCCCCGCTACCAATGGTTTTCGACAGAAAGCCTCTTCGGAGGCTTTTTTGTTGCCCGAAGTTCACCCAGGCCGGGGTTGCATGTCGCAGCGAAAGGCGGAACTCGAGGCACTGCTAGGCCCCACGGTGCAGTCGCTTGGACTCGAATTATGGGGCATCGAATTGGCGCTATCGCGCGCCGGAGGCTTATTGCGCCTCTATATTGACCATTCGAATCGCCCAATTACCTTGGATGATTGTGAACAGGTCAGTCGCGAAGTTTCCGCGCTCTTAGACGTGCACGATCCGATCACCGGCAATTACACGCTGGAAGTGTCGTCACCAGGCCTGGATCGCCCACTCTATCGCGCGGATCAATTTGCGCGATTTGTAGGCTCAGATTTGCGCGCAACGACAGCTTTGCCCATTGCCGGTCGACGGCGTTTTCAGGGACGTATTACTGGCGTTGCCGATGGCCTAGTTACGGTGGAAATGGACACCGGCCCAGTGTCACTGGCGATCGCCGATATCGAAAAGGCGAAGCTGGTGCCTCATTTTGCGCCGGCATCAGCCTCACGTTCCTCTCGCAAAGGAAAGAAAGATGAGTAAGGAAATGCTGTTGGTCGCCGACGCAGTCGCCAACGAAAAAGGCGTACCGCGTGGCGTTATTTTTGACGCACTGGAAGCCGCGCTGGCCTCAGCCGCAAAGCGCAAACACGGTGGCGACATTCTGGCTCGCGTGGTGATCAATCGCAGTACTGGGAGTTATGAGACTTTCCGGCGCTGGGAGGTCATCGCTGACGACGCTCAATTGGAGTTCCCAGAACGCCAGGCCGCGCACACGGTTGCGATCGAAACCGACGCCAATGTGGAACTGGGCGGTTTTATCGAAGAGCCGATTGAGAACGCGGAGTTCGGCCGCATCGCCGCGCAGGCTGCCAAACAAGTCATCGTGCAGCGTGTCCGCGAGGCAGAGCGTTCCCAAGTTGTTGACCAATACAAAGAGAAGCTCGGCGCATTGGTGACAGGTGTGATCAAGCGCATTGAGCGCGGCCACATTTACCTGGATTTAGGCGGCAATGCCGAAGCGGTCATTTTGCGCGAACGCATCGTGCCACGCGAAAATTTCCGCTCTGGCGACCGTGTCCGCGGTTATCTGTACGACGTGCGCTCTGAAGCGCGCGGACCGCAGTTGTTTGTGTCGCGTACCGCCCCTGAGTTCATGATGGAGTTGTTCAAGCTGGAAGTCCCGGAAGTAGGCCAAGGCGTGGTTACCGTCATGGCGGCGGCACGTGATCCGGGCGATCGCGCAAAAATCGCGGTGCGCGCCAATGACAACCGTACCGATCCCGTCGGTGCTTGCATCGGCATGCAAGGTTCGCGTGTCAAGGCGGTATCAAATGAATTGAACGGCGAACGGATCGACATCGTGCTGTGGAATGACAATCCGGCGCAGTTCGTGATTAACGCGATGGCGCCAGCCGAAGTGCAGTCAATCGTCGTTGACGAAGAAAAACACGCGATGGATTTGGCCGTCGCGGAAGACAAACTTTCGCAGGCGATTGGCCGCGGCGGACAAAACGTGCGCTTGGCCAGCAAGTTGACTGGTTGGCAGCTGAACGTGATGACGCAAGGCCAGGCACAAGCCAAGAGCGAGGCGGAATCGAGCTTGTCGGTAGAAATGTTCACTACCCGTTTGCAGGTCGATGAGGAAATCGCCGCCATTTTGGTGCGCGAGGGCTTCAGTTCAGTCGAAGAAGTGGCTTATGTGCCGGCCGGTGAACTGTTGTCCATCGACGAGTTCGATGAGGACTTGGTTGAGGAATTACGCGCCCGAGCCCGCGATGCCTTGCTGACTGAGATGATCGCCAAGGAAGAGGCGCTCGACGAGCATCGGCCGGATGCTTCGTTGCTAGCCGTGAGCGGCATGGATGAAGCCACCGCCTACGCGATGTCCGGTCGTGGCATCCGCACGCGCGACGATTTAGCCGATTTGGCGGTAGACGAATTGATGGACGTTGAGGGCATGACCTTGGAACGTGCCGCTAGCCTGATTATGGCCGCGCGTGCCCCCATGTTTGCGGACAGCAACCTAGCTTGAGACAAAATGGCACGCGGCGCATGAGCAGCCGCGGCCGATGTTGAATTTGGAGAGAAGTGCATGGCAGGAGTGACCGTCGAAAAGCTGGCGTCTGTGCTGGGGGTTAGCCCCGAACGCCTGCTGGAACAGTTGGCTGAGGCCGGCATGAAGTTTGGCAGCGCGCAACAGGAAATCAGCGCCAACGAGAAAGTCGCGCTGCTAGAGCACCTGCGTTCGTCGCATGGAAAATCTAAAGCGGATCTGAAAGCGCCAAGTCAGATTACCCTGAAGCGCAAGACGATCAGCGAGCTCAGTGTGCCGACGGGCGGTCCGGGACGGGGCGCGAAAACCGTCAATGTCGAAGTGCGGCAACAAAAGACCTACGTCAAGCGCAGCACGGTCGCCGAGCAATCTGAACACGATCCGATCCGCGAGGCGGCGCAAAAGCTGTTGAGTGAATCGCATCTGAGCCGGGAATCCGAAGACATTGCGCGCCGCGATGCCGATGCGCGCCGCAAGGCCGACGAAGAACTATTGCGCCAAGCCGAAGAAAAGGCCCGTCGCGAACGCGAAGATGCCGAAAAAAGCGCCGCCGAACAGGCCGCGCGCGAAGAAGAAGCCAAGCGAGTCGCCGAAGAAGAACGCGTTAAAGCTGAAGCTGCCAAGCCTAAGAAAGTGCGCACCGAAGCGGAAGACAAGTCGCGCGGTCATCACAACAACAAGCCGCACAAGGCGCCGCCACACCGCGGTGCGCCGGTGGCGCGCGCCATCACCGAAGAAGTGGTGGTTGACGACGCCGAACCAGCGGTGGCCGCAGGCCAGTTGCATTTGAGCGACCACGCACGACGCGCCAAAAAGAAGCCGCATCGCCGACACGCCGCACCGGAACCTCAGCGCGGTGGTCGTGATCACGGCTTCTCCAAGCCGACCGCGCCAGTCACCCGCGAAGTGGAAGTGGGCGATACCATTGTTGTTGCCGATTTAGCGCAGCGACTCGCCGTGAAGGCGCCCGAAGTCATCAAGGCGTTGATGAAAATGGGCGTCATGGTGACGATTAACCAAAGCATCGACCACGACACCGCGGTGTTGGTGTCGGAAGAACTCGGTCATGCCGTGAAGAAGTCCGGCGCGCGTGACGTTGAAGCGGAAGTGGTGTCGAGTGACCCGACCGCTGGCGAAGCGCTGCCGCGTCCGCCGGTGGTGACCATCATGGGTCACGTCGATCACGGCAAAACCTCGCTGCTCGATCACATTCGTCGCACCCGCGTCGCAGCAGGCGAAGCCGGTGGCATCACCCAGCACATCGGCGCTTATCACGTCAATACCAAGAAGGGCATCATTACCTTCCTGGATACGCCGGGTCACTCGGCCTTCACGCAAATGCGTGCGCGCGGCGCCAAGATCACCGACATCGTGATCCTGGTGGTTGCCGCCGATGACGGCGTGATGCCGCAGACCATCGAAGCAATCAAACACGCCAAAACGGCCAAAGTGCCGATCATCGTTGCGGTCAATAAGATGGATAAGCCGGACGCCGATCCAGAGCGCGTCAAACAAGGCTTGTTGCAGCACGAAATTGTGCCGGAAGAATACGGTGGGGACGTACAGGTCATCCCGGTGTCAGCCAAGACTGGCATGGGCATCGATAACCTGCTCGACGCCATTTTGGTGCAGTCAGAAGTTTTGGAACTGCGCACGCCGGCGAAAGGCCGCGCGCGGGGCAGCGTGGTTGAATCAACGCTCGACAAGGGCCGTGGCCCGGTAGCGACCGTTCTGGTGCAAAGCGGCACACTGAAGAAAGGCGACGTCATCCTCGCCGGTATGCAGTGGGGCCGCGTGCGCGCGATGTACGACGAAGCCGGTCGACAGATTTCCGAAGCTGGCCCGTCTATTCCAACGGTGGTCATTGGTCTGCAGGGCACGCCGAACGCCGGCGATGACTTCCTGGTGGTCGCCGATGAACGCGCTGCGCGTGAAGCGGCAGTAGCGCGCGAGTTGCGCAGCCGTGATGTGCGCTTGGCGAAGAACCAATCGAACAAGCTCGACGATATTTTCGCGCAGATGGGTCAAGGCGAGGTGCAAACCCTCAACTTGCTGGTCAAAGCCGATGTGCAGGGCAGCGCCGAAGCACTGCGCGAATCGCTCGCCGGACTGGCTACCGATCAGATCAAGGTCAACATCATCGCCTCGGGTGTCGGTGGCATCACCGAATCCGACGCCACCTTGGCCGTCGCCGCGAAAGCCATCGTCATTGGATTCAACGTTCGCGCCGACGCGCAGGCTCGTAAAGTGCTGCAGGAAGGCGGCGTTGAGATCAACTATTACAGCATCATTTACGAAGCCATCGACCATGTGCGCAAAGCGCTCACTGGCATGCTCGGCACCGAAGTTCGCGAGCAAATTATCGGTTTGGCGCAGGTTCGCGATGTATTCCGCTCCAGCAAATTCGGCGCGGTCGCCGGTTGTATGGTCATTGAGGGCGTGGTCAAGCGCAACAAACCGATTCGCGTGTTGCGCGACAATGTCGTGGTCTTCGAGGGCGAGTTGGAATCGCTACGTCGCTTCAAAGAAATCGTCGACGACGTTCGCAACGGCATGGAATGTGGCATCGCCGTGAAGGCCTACAACGACGTCAAACCTGGCGATCAGATCGAGTGCTTCGATCGGATCGAAGTTCAACGCATCTTGTCGTCCTGAGGGCAACGCCGATGGCACGCGGAGGTTTTGAACGCACCGACCGCGTCGCAGCCCAGCTGCGACGCGAAGTAGCGGTGCTGGTGCACGAGGACGTGAAGGGTCAGTTGTTGCCCGAAGTCAGCGTTTCCGATGTGGAAGTGACCCGTGATTTGGCGGTCGCCAAAGTCTATATCACGGCGCTCAACCCAGACGATGCGCGCCCTGCCCTCACCTTGCTGAAAGAAGAGGCCAAGCGCTACCGGCAGGCCTTGTCAAAGTTGATGAGCACCCGCACGGTACCTGAACTGCGCTTTCACTACGACGACTCGGTCGATCGTGGTGGTCGCATTGACGAACTATTGCGCCAAAATCTCAGTGACGAACCCGCGCCTTAACGATTAGGGCGATTGTGCGGCACAAACCGGGCCGCAATCGGCGGCTGATGCCACACCCTCAACAGACCATTTTCGCACCATGCGCTCTACACGACGCCCCATCGATGGCGTTCTATTGCTCGATAAACCCTGCGGGCCTAGTTCTAACGCGGCGCTGCAGCAAGTTAAATGGTTGTATCGTGCCGATAAAGCCGGTCATACCGGCAGTCTCGATCCACTCGCTAGCGGCTTGTTGCCGATCTGTTTTGGCGCGGCCACTAAGCTTAGCGTCCATCTATTGACTGGCGATAAGGGTTACCGGGCGATTGCGCGTTTGGGCATCCGCACCGATACACTCGATGCGCAAGGACGGCCAATTAGTGAGGGCTCAATTGAGCGCATTGAAGTAGCCGACATCGAAGCTGCCCTGGCTGCGTTTCGTGGGGAAATTCTGCAAACTCCACCGATGTTTTCCGCCATCAAACAAGGCGGTACGCCGCTCTACGAACTGGCGCGTCAGGGCATTGAAGTGGACCGAGCAGTACGTCAGGTGCGCATCGATCGCCTCACTTTGCGCGAATGGACGCCGCCGTTTTTGCTGCTGGACATCGATTGCGCATCGGGCACCTATATCCGCAGCTTGGTGGATGATCTGGGCCTAGCGCTGGGCTGCGGCGCGCACGTACATGCACTGCAGCGCACTTGGGCCGCACCATTTCGGCAGGTCGATATGGTGCCGATGGCAACGCTGGAAGCCCTGCTCGGTGACCTGCCCGCGCTGGATGCCTTTTTGTTACCGATTGAAGTGATGGTGGCGGGCATGCCGGCAGTTAGCATCAGCGGCGCGGATTTGGTGCGCTTTAGCCACGGCAACCCGGTGGTGACGGCAGCCCCCATTTGCCAATCAATAGCGGTACATGACCCAAACGGTCGGCTACTCGGCATTGCGCGCAGCCCAGATGGGATCGTCATCAAGGCAGTCAAAGTGCTGAATCGTTAGTCGATTCGGTATCGTTAGTCCTCATCAATGACGGGAAACTCTACGATGAAGTCTCGCATGTTGATCACCGGCGCATCCGCGGGCATCGGCGAAGCCTGCGCGCGCGAATGGGCGGCACGCGGTTGGGATTTGATCCTGGTGGCGCGTCGCACCGAGCGTCTGCAGCAAATTGCCGACGAATTGCGCGCGCTACACGGCTGCGATGCCGCAGTTGTTAGCGAGGATCTCAGTGATCCTTCAGCCTGTGAACGGTTGGTGGAAACCCTCAATGCCCGTGGTCTGATCGCCGATGGCCTCATCAACAACGCGGGCTATGGTGTGCCCGGCACCTTGTTATCGGTGCCCTGGAACACGCATGCGGACTTCTTGCGGGTGTTGTTGTGGGCCCCAACCGAGCTCAGCTACCGCCTATTGCCGGGCATGCAAGAGCGCGGCTTCGGCCGAATCATTAACGTTGCCTCTTTGGCCGGACTGGTGCCTAGCACTGCCGGCCACACGCTCTACGGCGCCACCAAAAGTTATCTGATCCGTTTCTCGCAATCACTGGCGCAGGAAGCCAACGTCCGCGGCGTGCACGTGATGGCACTTTGCCCAGGATTTACCTTCAGCGAATTCCACGATGTCAACGGCATGCGTGACAAGGTTTCCCGCATGCCGAGTTTTATGTGGATGGATGCCGCCACGGTTGCCAAACAGGCTTTTGAGGCCAGCGAACGCGGTGACATCGTCTATGTGAATGGGCGTTGGAATCGCTTTGTACGCACGCTCACCAAGTTGCTGCCGGATAGCTGGGCCTTGGCTCTGGTCAGTCGCCAAGCAAAGCGCTTTCGCAAGACTTGAGCAAAGCCGTGGCAGAATTCGCCCTCTGCCCAGCTTGGATGCACGCCATGAGTTATCCATCTCAGGATCGTTTCGCCGCAGAATTACGTGAGATCGCCGACCAGGGCCTGTACAAGCGCGAGCGCATTATCGTCACGCCGCAGTCCGCGCGGATTACCCTTTCTGACGGTCGCGAAATGTTGAATTTCTGCGCCAATAACTATTTGGGCCTGGCTGATCATCCCGAGGTCATCGCCGCCGCGCAGGCTGCATTGGACAGTCACGGTTTTGGCATGGCGTCGGTGCGATTTATTTGCGGCACCCAGGATTTGCATAAACAGCTGGAACGCATCATCTCCGAATACTTCGGCACCGACGATACGATTCTGTACGCCGCTTGTTTTGACGCCAACGGCGGGCTTTTCGAACCCCTATTAGGCAGTGAGGATGCGGTCATTTCGGATGCGCTGAATCACGCTTCCATTATCGACGGCGTGCGTTTGTGCAAGGCGCAACGTTACCGCTATGCCAACGCCGATATGGCCGATCTGGAAGTCCAATTGCAAGCCGCCGCCGGCGCGCGCACGCGAATGATCACCACCGACGGCGTGTTCAGCATGGATGGCGCGATCGCACCGTTAGATAAGCTCACCGCATTGGCGCAGCAATACGATGCCTTGGTGCATGTCGACGAATGTCATGCCACTGGTTTTTTGGGGCCCAATGGCCGCGGCAGCGCCGAATTGCATGGTGTGATGAGCCAAATCGACGTGTTTACGTCCACTTTGGGCAAAGCACTGGGTGGCGGATTGGGTGGATTCACCACCGGGCGCCAAGCGATCATTGATCTTTTGCGCCAGCGTTCACGCCCCTATTTGTTCTCGAATTCCTTGCCGCCGCCGATCGTGGCGGCCAGCCTCAAAGTCTTTGATTTGCTCAGCAGCGCCGACGATTTGCGCAATACCTTGATGGAAAACGCGCGCTATTTCCGCGAACGCATGAGCGCCGCGGGTTTCACGCTGAAACCGGGCGTGCATCCCATAACACCGGTGATGTTGGGCGACGCCAAACTAGCGCAGGAATTCGCCGCGCGCCTGCTCGATCACGGCATCTATGTGATCGGCTTTTTCTTCCCTGTCGTTCCCAAAGGCCAAGCCCGAATTCGGGTGCAATTGTCAGCCGCACATCGACGCGAGGACTTGGACCAAGCCATCGCGGCCTTCACAGCCGTGGGACTAGAGTTGGGCGTCGTCGCGCAGTCAACCCACTAATAAAGCAGTAGCGTGGCGCACGATGAACAGTGGGACACCCTTCTCTTGCGATGAACAGTGGGACACCCTTCTCTTGCGTGCCTTGCATCCGACTGTCACGCAATCTGCGTACACCTCGAAGCATCGACAACCACACGCTTGCGTACCGTGCATGCCATGCGCGCTAATCATGGACCCTGAACTTGAAAGAGCCCTGCCCGATGAGCGAGCACCACGCATCGATTCGATTTGCCCACAGCGCCGGCAGTTTTGCCGATAAGTCTTTTTCTCGCGATCACCAGTGGCTGTTCAAGGGTGATCAGCAACTATTGGCCTCGTCTGCGCCAGCATTTAACGGCAACCCCAACGCAGTAGATCCAGAGGACGCCTTCACGGCGTCTCTCGCTTCATGTCATATGCTTACTCTCCTGGCGCTGGCGGCAGTTAAAGGCTTCGAAGTGGCGTCTTATTCGGACGATGCGATCGGAACGCTCGACAAGAACGAACAGGGACGTATGAGCATGGTGCGCGTGGTGCTGCGTCCGCGGATCGAATTCACCGGCCGGCAGCCGACCATCGAAGAACTGCATGGATTGCACGAACGCGCGCACAAAGCGTGCTTTATCGCCAACTCGGTGACCACTGCGGTCAGCGTAGAGCCGCAGACCGACTGACGAGATCCAGCATGACGCACGATCGCATCGCTGAAAACGCCGCAATGCAGGCTGCTCAAATCGAGCAGGCTGTCACTGACACATTTCAGGAAGCCAAACGGAAAGTTGGCGCGGCAGCGCAACAAGTCGAGCGTGGCGTTGAAGACGCCGTGGATTCCGCCAGAGCCCATATGGAACATGCCGCTGACTGCGTAGAAGGCGCGTTTGACGACACCGTAGCGCGTACCCGCGGTATTTGGACGCGTTGCTGGGTGGCAATACAACGGTGGTTCGACACCAGCGCGGTCGATGTCATTGATGGCCCAGCCGCGGACCAGATCGACTGGTTACGGGTAGTCCCATTTATCGGACTGCACCTCGCTTGCCTAGGAATTCTCTTTGTGGGTTTCAGCTGGTTTGCCCTCAGCGTTGCGGCATTCCTATACCTGCTGCGCATGTTTGCGATCACCGGTTTCTACCATCGCTATTTCTCACACCGTGCCTTTCAGACCTCTCGTGTTTTGCAGCTTATCTTTGGTTTCATTGGTGCCAGTTCAGTGCAACGCGGCCCATTATGGTGGGCCGCGCACCATCGCCATCACCATCGCCATGCAGATCAGCCGCAAGATTTACATTCGCCGGTCCAACATGGCTTCTGGAAAAGCCATATGGGTTGGTTTATGACTCCGCGTGCTTTTGCGGTTGATTTTCAGCGCATTCCTGATTTGGCGCGCTATCCAGAATTACGCTTTCTGGACCGTTATGACATTTTGGTGCCCGTCGCGTTAGCAACTGCGTTGTTTCTACTCGGCATGGTGTTGGAACACTACGCACCAAGTTTAGGTACCAGCGGACCACAACTGCTGATTTGGGGATTTTTTGTATCCACAGTCGTTTTATTCCATGCCACGGTCACCATCAATTCCCTAGCCCATGTTTGGGGCAAACGGCGCTACGCAACGCGCGACGACAGTCGCAATAACTTCTGGTTGGCGCTGATCACACTGGGCGAAGGTTGGCACAATAATCACCATCATTATCCGGCCAGTGTACGCCAGGGTTTTTACTGGTGGGAGATTGATCTAACTTGGTATGCGTTGAAAATAATGTCTTGGATAGGTTTGGTTTGGGAACTTAAGCCTCTGCCGACCCGCATCCGCGATTCCCGCTCGCGTCAGCGCGCCAACTGAGGTTAGCCCATGCGTATCGCGATCGTCGGCGCGGGAATCGCCGGACTGGGTGCGGCTTATCTACTGGGCCGCCAACATGAGGTGGTGCTGTATGAGGCGGAGAAACGTTTAGGTGGGCACACTCATACGCATGCAATCGACCACAATGGCGAACAGCAGCAGATCGACAGTGGATTTATTGTCTTTAATCCCAATCATTATCCCTTATTGACACGGCTGTTTACTGAGTTGGAGGTGGCCACGCAGGCCACAACGATGAGTTTCTCGGTTAAGAACGAGATTTCTGGACTGGAATACAACGCCAGCAACTTAAATACTTTGTTTTGCCAACGCAGCAATCTCTTCAAACCGCGGTTTTTACGCATGGTGCGGGAAATTCTACGCTTCTACCGCGAGGCGCCCGCGCTATTAACAGAACCTGGACCAGGTCCAAGTTTAGGCGAATACCTGAGCGCGCAAGCGTATGGCGAGTTGTTCATCCATGATCACTTAGTGCCGATGGCCTCAGCGCTTTGGTCTTCACCCGCTACCCAGATCATGAATTTCCCGGCCAAGTATCTGGTTCAATTCATGGCCAATCACCAGATGTTAGATGCCGGCAATCGGCCACTTTGGCGCGTCGTCAAGGGCGGTTCCGCCCGTTATTTGGAAAAACTGGTGCCAGCGATTCACGCGCAGTTTCGCCGCGGCGCGCCGGTGATCAGCGTACAGCGCAGTGCAAACGGCGTGCGCGTTTTTTCCGCAGGTGATGAATCGCAATTTGATCAAGTAGTGTTTGCCTGTCATAGCGATCAGACATTGGCGATCCTCAGTGACGCGACGGTCGCAGAACGACAAGTGCTCGGCGCGATGCCATTTCAACGCAATGAAACGGTGTTGCACACCGACGCCAGCTTGTTGCCCAGACAACGACAAGCCTGGGCGGCGTGGAATGTATTGCGCCTAAAACAAACGTCCAAACCGGACGAGGCGGCCTGCACGGTCAGTTATTCAATGAACCATTTGCAGACTTTGCGCAGCAAAACGCCGTTTGTTGTAACCTTAAACGCCACTGCACGCATCGCGCCGGAGAAGATTTTGGCGCGCATGGACTACGCACACCCGGTGTACTCGCATGCGTCGGTGGCAGCGCAAACACGTTGGGCGGAAATCAACGGCGTACAGCGCACCTGGTTTTGTGGAGCCTACTGGGGTTGGGGTTTTCACGAAGACGGCTTGCGCAGTGGCGTGCGCGTAGCTAACGCGCTCGGTTGCGATTGGGCGCCTCAAAATGTCGGCTAGCGCAATTTACGTAGGTCAGGTTCGCCATCGGCGCAACCGGCCGCACGCACACGCCTTTCAGTACCGCATGGCGCAGTTGTACGTGGATCTAGACGAGTTGCCAACGCTACTGCAGCATCGTTGGCTGTGGTCGATTGGACGTCGCAATCTGGCCGCATTTCATCGCAGCGATTACTACGGCGACCCAACGCTACCCCTCAAACAAGCGATCTACGATTGCGTAGAAAGCGCCACTGGCGTGCGCCCAATGGGGCCGGTGCGGATGCTGGCGCACTGGCGCTACCTGGGTTACTGCTTGAATCCGGTCAGTTTCTATTACTGTTTTGCAGCCGACGGCATAACCTTACAAACCATCGTTGCCGAGATCACCAACACGCCGTGGGGTGAACGCCACGCCTACGTGTTGCCGGTCAGCAGCGCGCAAAAACACGGCGCTGACGCGCGTATTTATTCTTGGGATTTTGCCAAAGGCTTTCACGTTTCGCCGTTTTTGCCGATGGGCCTAAACTACGATTGGCGATTCGAATTGCCAGGCGCTGATCTACGCGTGCACATGGACGTCACCGATAGCGCCGGCACGATATTCGATGCAAGCTTGGTGATGAAAAGGCGCGAAATAAATGGCGCCGCTCTCACACGGTTTCTGCTTCAATATCCACTGATGACCGCGCAAGTCGCGTGCAAAATCTACTGGAATGCATTCCTCATACGACTCAAGCGAAATCCATTCTATGCTCACCCGCGACTACCCTAAGGGCCAGTGCTGATGACCGAGAACGCGCTGACCAGCGACGCACCGGTACCCACCACGGTCGCCCACATCACCGGACCGTTTTTTAAACGGCGCCTGCTCAGCCATTTGACCCAATTGCGCCATGGTCGACTTAGCTTGATTGATGGCGACGAGCGCTACGAGTTTGGCGCCGTCTCCGCGCACGAAGCGCTACATGCAACCGTGCGAATCATCGATACAGACACCTATCGGCAAATGGCGCTCGGTGGCAGCGTGGGTACCGCCGAGGCCTATATGGATGGCGGCTGGGAATCGGACGATCTGACCACTTTGGTGCGCATCATGGTGCGCAATCGCGATGTGTTGGACGGCATGGAGGGTGGCTTAGCGCGACTCGCCACCTCCGCACTGCGCTTGTGGCACAGCCGGCGGCGCAATACCAAAGATGGCAGTCGCCGCAATATTGCCGCGCATTATGATCTGGGTAACGAGTTTTTCGAGTTATTTCTAGACGAATCGCTGATGTACTCCAGCGCGATCTATGTCGATCCCAATGAGACATTGGAAACTGCGCAGACCCGCCGACTACAACGCATTTGCAGCAAACTCGACCTGCAGCCCGGCCAACGCGTGGTGGAAATCGGCACCGGCTGGGGTGGGTTTGCCATTCACGCGGCACGCCATCATGGCGTGCATGTGACCACCACCACGATTTCGCAACGCCAGCATGATTTGGCCAAAGAACGTATCGCCCGCGCGGGCTTGAGCGATCGCATCACCCTATTGTTAGAAGATTACCGCGACCTGGAAGGCACCTACGACAAGTTGGTCTCCATCGAAATGATCGAAGCCATTGGCCATCAATACCTGGACACCTATTTCGGCAAGGTGTCAAGCTTGCTAGAACAGCATGGCAGTGCGCTTATCCAGGCGATTACCATTCAAGACCATCGTTATACCCGCGCGTTAACCGATATCGACTTTATTAAACGCTACATTTTCCCCGGCAGTTTTATTCCCTCAAATTCCGCCATGTTGAACGCTGTGGCGCGCAGCTCTGATCTCAAACTAAGCAACTTGGAAGACATCGGCCCCAGTTATGCGCTAACCCTGAAGGCCTGGCGCGAACGCTTCCTCGCCGCATTGCCGATGGTGCGCAAACAAGGCTATTCAGAAACCTTCATTCGCATGTGGAACTTTTATTTCTGCTATTGCGAAGGTGGCTTTTTGGAACGTTCCATTGGCGACGTACATTTATTGCTGGCGAAGCCAGGCAGCCGCAGATCACAGTATCTGCCTGACCTAGCACCGAGCATTTGAAGAGCATGAATATTCTTTTGAACCTCATATTGTTTCAGATTGGCTGGGTAGCCACGGTTGCGGGCGCGGGTCAAGGGCTATGGTGGACTGGGCCGATCTCGCTCTTCGTGATGGCCGCGGTGACTTTCAAACTTAGCCCATGGCCTCGAACCGATCTGGCATTGATGTGCGTTGCCTGTTTAATTGGCCTGATCGTCGACACCGCCTATATTTACTTTGAATTAGTCCGTTTCGCGGAACCTGTACCTTTCATGGAATTGGCACCGATTTGGATCTTGGGCATGTGGATGAGCTTTGCATTAACACTAAACCATTCGATGCGTCTATTTAAGAATCACCTTCTCGCGGCAACGATTTTCGGCTTGCTTGGTGGGCCATTGGCCTATTACGTAGCAGTGCAAAATTTCGCAGCAGCAGAAATTGTCGCAACGCCCTGGCTTGCCTACACAGTAATCGGCATTGTTTGGGCGATTATGACGCCGCTGTTACTGGTTTTGGCGAAAAGCTGGTTGCCCAAGCTTGATCCACCACTTGCGCAGTATTGACATGAGAACTCTGTTGCAGAATTTGGGTGAAGTCTGGTTAGTGGCCAGTGTTGCGATGTTGATTGTCTGGTGGATTCAACGGCGCACCGGCAACGCGGGTTTCGTGGATGTGGCATGGGCCGCATTGCTGGGTGTGGCCGCGCTTTATTATGGCCTAGTTGCCGAAGGCGCATTTTTGCCCAGACTGTTGGTTGCATTATTGGCCGCGACTTGGGGCTTCCGATTGGCCTTGCACTTATTACATCGGGTATTGAACGAAGCGGAAGATGGCCGTTATGCGTTTCTGCGCACCCACTGGAACGGCGACCAACGCAAGTTCTTTGCGTTTTTTCAAGCCCAAGCGCTCGCCGTGGTGTTGTTCTCAGTTCCCTTCGCGGTGGCCGCTAATAATCCCGTTGAATCCTTCGGGCCCTGGACTGCACTGGGCTTGGTGATCTGGATCACCAGCCTCGCTGGCGAATCGATAGCGGATCTGCAGTTATCGCGCTTCCGCGCGAATGCACGCAATCGAGGCACCACGTGTCGCGTTGGCTTCTGGCGATATTCGCGCCATCCAAACTACTTCTTTGAATGCTTGCATTGGTTCTCTTATGTTTGCCTCGCGATCGGTGCACCTTACGGTTGGCTGGCCTTGTTCGGTCCGGTGCTAATGTGGGTATCGCTACGCTGGGTCAGCGGCGTACCTTTCGTAGAAGCGCAGGCGCTGCGCTCTCGCGGCGACGACTATCGGGAATACCAGCGCACAACTAACGCTATTATTCCTTGGTTTCCGAAACGTGGTGAATCAGACAGCTCTCAATAAAGCCTTAGTCGGCTGATGTAGGTTGGGCTAAGCGCAGCGTGCCCACCGGTCACGGCTCGCAGCCACCCGGAATCATGAGAATCTCCGCCGCCATGACGGACACCAAACATCCTTACTCCTGATTCCAAGCGAGCCCCATGTCTCTAATTTCCCTTTGTGAACGCGGTTTTATTCCAGACGCCTTGACCCGAGCAGGCATTCGCCGTTTGAATGCCCAACGCTTGCGTGAGGAATATGTGGGCGATTGGTATGAGCGCTTGCGGGACCGGATTGAAGGGTTGCGCAGTAGTCCGATTGCGATCGAAACTAAAGCCGCTAATGAACAACATTATGAACTGCCGCCACCCTTTTTCCTGCGTTGTTTGGGCGCACGCCTAAAATATTCTAGTTGTTATTACGAAACTGGCACCGAGACTTTGGACGTAGCCGAAGAAGCGATGCTGAAACTTTACAACACTCGCGCGGAACTGCGTGATGGTCAGGACATCTTAGAATTGGGCTGTGGCTGGGGTTCCCTCACGCTGTGGATGGCCGAACATTTCCCGAATGCTCGCATTACTGCGGTTTCCAATTCGGCGCCGCAACGAGAATTCATCGAACAGCGCTGCAAAGATCGCGGTATTCAGAATGTCAAGATTATTACATGTGACGTTAATCAACTGCGCTTGGATCCCAGCAGCTTTGATCGTTGTGTGTCGATCGAAATGTTTGAGCACATGCGTAACTATGAAGTGTTATTAGCCCGGATCGCATCTTGGCTCAAGCCCAGCGGCAAGTTGTTCGTCCATATCTTTTGCCATCGGGAAGTCATGTACCCTTTCGAAACGCAGGGCGAAGACAACTGGATGGGTCGTTATTTCTTTACTGGTGGATTAATGCCAGCCGCTGATACCTTATTGTATTTCCAGAACGACTTACGCTTGGAGCAACAATGGCGTGTCAATGGGCGCCATTACCAGCAAACCAGCGAACACTGGCTGTCCAATACCGACACCCATCGCGTGGAGATTCTTGACCTATTTCGAGCAACCTATGGGATGGAAAACGCTGCAATCTGGCTGCAGCGTTGGCGAATGTTCTACCTCGCCTGCGCCGAGTTATTCGGCTACGCGGGTGGCGAACAATGGTTGGTTGGGCATTATCGTTTTGTGCGGCGCTAGCAGCAACGTGCGTTGTCGTACAGACCAAACGGGGTTCCGAGCCCAATCTTCTGGGGCCAGCCGCATCTAGCGCGCTGGGTTACTTTCCCCCACGGAGCATGTTATGAACAAAGATCAAGTTAAGGGTCGGGTCAAAGAAGCCAAGGGCAAAGTCAAGGAAGTTGCCGGGCGTGTCGTTGGCGACAAGACCATGGAAAACAAGGGCAAGCTGCAAAACGCCACTGGCAAAGCGCAGGCCGCGTTGGGTGACGTCAAGGAAGACATCAAGGACGCCATCTAGCGTATTTGCGCACATCGCGTAGCTGAGCGGCCAAGCGCCCACTCAAGCCAAACCTAGTTTGGGTGGGTCTTGTTATAAACGGAGCACTAAACCTAGAAACTCCAGTTGACCGCTTTCGGGTGGCCTAGCTGGTTTATTCTTGTGACATTTCAGCAGATTGACTAATTCGCCATTTGGGTGAGAGCCCCGGTCGCCCCGGCGCGCTTATTCGCGCATCAAACTGAGTGGGACTTTCGCTCCGATTGGGAGTAAAAAAGTCGTAGGTCACGTTGCCCGCAGGGCTACGTGACGGTGCTC
>Ga0163154_10002207_pt1 | contig 28708 bp, 42 predicted proteins | sample OliLakLV19MP9P1_FD_148649 | JGI IMG/M metagenome (GOLD analysis project Ga0163154, IMG submission 148649) | Freshwater microbial mat bacterial communities from Lake Vanda, McMurdo Dry Valleys, Antarctica - Oligotrophic Lake LV.19.MP9.P1 | ecosystem: Environmental > Aquatic > Freshwater > Lake >... | reverse complement strand
GAGCGGTGGCGCGCTGCCAGTGCGTGCGGGATTCAGCGTGCCCGTAGGGGTGATTAATTATATTGGGTGCGGGGTCGGGAAGCCCTCCAGCCGCCCAATATGGCGCGTCGGCCTCAGTCGGTTTACGGTCGCTGAATTTGATCCAGTTTTTGTTCATTTGATACTTCGTTCAATTTGTTTTTCGGTGTGCTGATCGGACAATTTACGGAACTCAATGACGACAAGACCAATTGCCATGATGATTGAGCAAATCCCTAAGCAGAAACTTATGATCAAGACCGCGATATCGTTTATACTCATATTGCGGAAAAAGTCTTTGTTCATTTCCGCCCTTTCGCCCGCTTGACGATAGAGGTTGGCTGAATAGTCAGCGTTGCGAAATACGTGAACTGAGGATGGTCCTCTGCCTTGAATCCAACGTGCTCAAGATCGGCTAAGGGAAGTTTCGATCCGCGTGATACAAGGCAGAGGGCCATCAGGCAATCGGCCTTGCGCTTGTAGCTTTCTCCGCTGGCGACGATCTCGCCGTTTGCTGCTTTCAGGTTCCAGCGCCAGAGTTTTTTGGCGTCGCGGTAGATGTTGTAATTCACAAGCCTTCCTCCCTTAGCTTAGCAATCAAAGTGTCTGCGTGCCACTTAGATAGCCTAGTCTGAAAATTGCGCCAGAAAAACAGGCGCTTGCGTTGGACGGAGTAATAAATATCGGCGGGTTCTCGCGGGTCCTTGGACCAGTTAATCGACTCTATGACCTTCCTGTATTGTATAGGTAGTTTCATGTTTTTGACGGAATAAGTTTATCCATAAGTGCGATGCCGGGGGAGTTGCAGATTCTTAGTGCTGCAACGATTGCGTCCGCGAGAGCCCTGAGTAAATCGTCTTTCCCTTTTGCGTAGTTGTTGGGGTTGGGGGCGGCGTTGGTATAGGCGTAGGCGTTGGCATAGGCGTTGGCATAGGCGTCGGCGTAGGTGCTGGCGTTGGTATAGGCGTTGGCATAGGCGTAGGTGGTGGCGTTGGCATAGGCATAGGCATAGGCATAGCCGTAGGTGGTGGCGTTGGTATAGGTGACGGCGTTGGCGTTGGGGTTGGCGTTGGGGTTGGCGTGCAGCCCATAAATAGCCGCTTGCGCTCCATTGGGAAACAGTCCCGTTTCGCATTGTATTGCGACTTTTTCGGTCTTCTCGGCCTGCTTTTCGTCGCCATTCAGGCGCGAAATCGCCGCAGCTGCCCGGAGGGCAAGGGGCGTGAGGCGGCGCGTTCCTTCGACTCGCAGTGCTTCGCGGAATGCTTTGGCATCAAGTTTATCTATGGTACGGAGCTGCGCGATTGCGAGTCGGCGCATTCCTGCGATGCGCGTTTTTTGGTCCGACCATCCCGCGTTATTCAAAATGGCCCTTAGGGCAAGGACCCCTTCGTCGATGCGCATCTCTAACGTTACTTCGGTTTTCATATTTTTTGTGTTTTGCTGAGGGTTGGGGGGTGGTGAAATTAATCGACAGCGTACAAATCGGCTTCAGCCACCGTCATAGCCCGAAGGCCATGAGACAGACGGGAAACCGCATCGGCATAGGCTTCGAGCCTGCCGTCGCTCCATTGGCACGGAATCGGCCAGTAAATTACCAGAGCGTGAAGATCGTCTCCACGCCAGACCTGTCCTTCGGGTGCGACCGCTTGCAGGATGCGCATTCCGTTGCAGGATGCATCCTCTTCGAGGATACCGCCTGCGGACTCGACTAGCGCCCGCAGGTCGCGGATGGTTTTCATGTTTTGATTGTCCTAGGATTAAGCATCGCAACCGTAGTATGTGAGCCGTCGGGGTCACTGAACTTTACCCCGACCTCGCCCTTGCCGTCGTCCTCCCAGTTTATTGCCACCGGCCAAATCGCAGAACTGGCGGCAAGGGCATCCTCGCGGGATGCGCCGTCCTTAATCATTAATTCGCGCGCTTTCTCCTCTATCATACGCGCATATAGCATTGCTGCGGCAATCTCCGAAAGGCACGCCTCCATTTCTCTAATTGAAGGCAGATTCCAGATGTCGCTGAGTGTTTTTATTTGGTAGGTTTTATTCATGATTTTTGTCGTGGCTCCGTGCATCAAAGTAGCGAGGTAGAAGACTCACGGCCCCGCCTCTTCCGCAGCGATTGCGGCGTCGATGGCGGGTCGGATACCCTTCGCGCCGTTTGACAATTCTCGCCACGAGTAGATGCCTCTTTCTTTCTCCACCGAATAGCCTATAGACAAAGCGTGGTTCCATTGGGTTTCATCGGTGTCGTCAACCCGTAGCTTGTTCGCCTCCCCGGTACACGCGCAAAAGATCGATGAACCGCCGAGCTGAAGAAATCTTTCCAGCCAATCCAATCTCCGCGAATCCTCCCGTGAGGTGGTTAAGGCGGCGGCCAGAATTCCTGCTGCTGCTACTGCCGGGGAAGGGCTGTCGTGGACCTGTGCCCAAGACGCCATGATTGCTAATCGTTCTGGAGTGAGCTGGCCTGTTTTAACCCACGCGAGCGCCGAATCAATTTGTTCTGGTGTTGGTGTGTTCATGGTGAGAGTGCTTTTTTTGCAGCGAAAAATCGTGTATTCATAAATTTATGTCAAGGGCGGTTTGGCGTGGAGGCCCATGACTATCTTTACGATTTCACGGTACCTCCGCGAATCCTCCTGCTCGGCGAAAAGGGCTGCTGCAAGAATTTCACCTGCGGATACGATTGGAGTCATCGACGTAAACCCGATATTTTCGATAAATGCCCTTACGGATCTGAAGTCTTTGGGCGAGGCATCACCCCCGATTACGGCTAGCGCCGCTTCGATTTCTTCTGGTGTTGGTATGGTCATGGTGTGTCAGTCGATTGGCGTGCCGCGATTAACGCCCCCGCCTCTCCCGAAGCGATTGCTGCCCCTGCTGCCCGTGCGGCAATTAACGCTGTGGCGAGGATGCGTCCTGCCAGTTCCGAGATAGTATCTATCTCAGGGTGTTTGTATATAAGGTCCCGTAGCAAGGTTTCATGCTCGGGACTCCATTTATCGGTTACCCACGCTAGCGCCGCTTCAATTTGCTCGGATGTTGGTGTGTTCATTTACGTGTTTAGGGATGGCTCAAGACTCAGCGCTTTCCGTAAAGTATCGCTGCCGTTTCGGTGGCCGCTTTTTAGTTGCACGGCGTGATAGTCGCCCGGAATTTCCGTCAATCTCCATCCTCCTTGTTTCGTCTTGTTTTCGATCATATCCAATCGGCGCGAGTCCTCCCGTGAGGCGGTCAATGCGGCGGCGAGAATCTTATTATCTTCGAGTGCGAGAATATGGCCCTTCTGGCCGTTCTCGCTGCGGAATAGCGCTGCGTCGATTTGTTCTGGTGTTGGTGTGTTCATAGTTTTTTTATATCCAAGGTCAAGATGGTTTGCCCCTCCATTAAACATTCCGCCGCGCCGGTTGCGCTATTCCGAGCGATACACTCGAACGGGATTTTTCCGCAATGAAGCGCGATCCCGACATGACTCCAAACAGCATCCTTGAACCGGGCTTTTGCCTGTTCGATGGTTCTCCCCTGTACGCACAAATTATATTCGATGCACTTGGCAAGAAAAAGCTTTCTAACGCCTTTCCCCTCTTCGCTAAAAATTACGGTGAACTTCTCAGGTATCGATATTTTCATGGGGTATCGATCTTTCCCGCAGCGATTGCGGCGTCGATCAAGCCTTCTGCGGATCTCGGCATCACGCTTAGATCGACTTTCGCACCTGCGTCCATGTATAGATTCCATGCGCGGCGACCGTGCGGCTTTGCGGTGCATTCAGCCTCCCCGTCTCTCCCGAGGACCTGCTGCACTTGCTCCTCGGTGAGAATGCCATCCCGGCGGAGTAGGTCGGCGTATCCACATGCACCGATGTGAGTCATCACTGCGTCTTTGAGCGCAACCGCATCTACTGCTTCGGCTGTCCATGGAACGGCGATCAAATCTAGGTCGGCGGTCACCGTGCCGTGAATCGCGAGAGCGTAGCCGTGCTTGCGGGCCACTACGCAGAGTCCGTGGTAGATGCAGGCAAAGAATGGGGCGCGGGTGGCCGGTTTCATTGCAGCCCCTTTTTTTCCGCAGCGATTGCGGCGTCGATGGCATCGTCTAAATTCGTTGCGCGATATTCTGTCTTGGCGCAGACCTCGTATCTCACTCCCGGTTGTTGCTTTCCCGTTTTATCAAAGTTAGCCATCGTCAAAACCGTCCATCCGCCATCTTTGATGGCACGGTAACGGTGCGAGTCCTCCCGTGCGGCGAAAAAGGCTGCTGCGAGAATTCGACCTGCGGACCCAATGGCCCCGCACGCGACTACGGCTAGCGCTGCGTCAATTTGTTCTGGCGTTGGTGTGTTCATAGTGTGATTGGTTCAGCCTCAGAGGTGACTGCGTAGTGGAGAGCGATCAAATATTTCAGAGTCTCGTCTTTTCGTGTATCATCAATTTCGCGCAAAATTGCGGCGTGATAAAGCGGCGACCCGATGGCAGCTTTGAGCGCGGTCAACTTCGCTTTAAGCGCTTGTGCTTTTCGTCGCTCCACTTGGGCAAGATCGCGATAAAATGTTCCGCTGTCGCCGTCTTCTTTCAGCTCTTCCTTCAGCTCTATGAGTTCCGCTTTCAGCCTTTCGTTTTTGAGTTCCGCTTTCAGCCTTTCGTTTTTGAGTTCCGCTTTCAGCCTTTCATTTTCGCCGTAGACGCTCGCGCAAAACGCATCCATGCGCTCCTCGAAATTCAGATGCCCGTACGTATCGCCACCCCATGCGCGGCGTACTTGGCGGATCTCTTCTTTGAGCGCCTTGTTTTCGGCGGCGAACTGTTGTTCAAGTGTCATAGTGTTGCCTTCTTGTTTTTGGCGATTGCTTCGCGGACTGTTGTTCCGATGCTGTGCGCTTTGTACGGACCGCATGCCCAAGCTCCCTCGATTCAGTTGAGCGTGAACAGGCGGATTCTACGATTTTTATCCATCTTTCATCCGCCCACTTTTCCACTTCGCCTTTAGCTGTGTCGGGCGGGATGTACGACAGGAGCGCGGAGCAACGGGCCTTCCATTCCTTGTTTTCGGCTTCGAGCGCCGCAGTCTCCTCCGCAGCGTGGTCCGCGAGGTGTTGTGCGGTCTTGGCTAGCGCCTCTAGCATGTCGGATCTTCCGTCGTCGGCCATGTAAAGCGTTATGATCTTCCCCGCACGCTCCCGGGCTTTATCTGAGATTGTGTTCATGGTTTGAAAAAACTCAAGATTGAGCCTACACGGGAGATACACTCGAACGGGACTGCCCCGCAGCGGAGCGCGATCCCAATATGGCTCCATATAGCGTCCTCGAACCGGGATTTTGTCTCTTCGAGGGTTTCCCCCTGTACACAGAAGTTATACTCTATACACTGAGCGAGAAAAAACTTTCTGTCAGCTTCGCCCTCTTCACTAAACACGACGGTGAAGTTTTTTGGAAACGGTAGTTGAGCGAGGCCGTGGCTAACAACCTTAAAAACTTTTCGAGCCGGATCTATAGTAATATCTATGGAAAAATTGGGTATAATATCTGGATAACACTTTAGAAACTCTTCCGCTGCACTTTTTCTATCTGACCCGAAAGCCGCGGCGCTCTCTTGTATGTTTTCCCAAATTTCATCCCCCACTCGGCACATAATCATATCGCCATCAGGTGCGAAACAGATAATATCAAGGGCTTCTGCAATATCGATTCTTAGATTTTGGTTATTCATAAAGATTTTGGTTTCACGGGATCATCCTGTACATTTTTCTCTATCCAATCGGCAATATTTTTGAAGGATACTGACATGTAATCGTTCATTTTTACCAGATCATCGACGTATTTAGTCAAATTACAATGCGTTGCGAGGGATTCCGGTAACTTGAAACAAGACTCGTCTTCATCGTCATACACAGCAGTGTCTCCCCGGAATTTTACTTTCGGATGTATATCGCACAACACTCCAAGACAACAATATGTGTTTTCCCTTGAATTACGAAGACAATCTCCACCCTGTTTATATTTACCACTACGCAAAGCCACGACCCATTTATCTTTTAGTTCTTTATTCATATTATCGATCCATCGCTGGCAATTCCTTTTCAATTAGAGAGGCAATAAATTTAAACGATTTCCCCTTATCATTTAACACTGACAAATTGTATTTAAAACCCCTTGCATCAACAAAACCCCCGGTCCTAGTAAGACCGCACCTCTCAGCAAACGACTCGGGAAGATATACATTCGACGGTTCTGGAGCGCCCGCTATGGTATCACCAAATATATAAACGGCCTCATGGGGTTCGCCCTGCTTATAGGGTTTCGTGGTGTCCCATTCAATATGTTTACTAATTTTGCAAAGAATTCCAAGACAACATAACGTATTGTCTCCTTTCCAAAGCGCACCGCGCCCCTGTTTATATTTTCCGCTGCGTAGAGCTTCCACCCATTTTTTCTTTAACGATGATTTCATTTAATGAATATATTTTTTCTATGCTTTGAAAAGCGCGAGGGGAAATCTTCTGTTAAGGCTTTTGCTTGTTGATTAATCTGCGGTGACATATTTGTATGTGATTTTCCAAAATTTACTCGTATACTTTTCCACTTTAAAAGAAGTTATTCCTTTTGATAGAATCTCTGCTTCGATAACCTTGGTAAGGTTTTCTATAGTAATTTTTATAATGTCAAAAGTTCTAATCATTCGGAAGTTTTTGAAGCCGCCCTGAAGGACGGGGATTTAGACCCAGAAGCTTTTGTTAAAAGGGGGGATCGATACTTTTATTGCGGTGGCGAGGTGTTCTTTTCCCCGCCACCGTATCGTTTCATTTCTATGAAGAGGTTAGTAATAACAACTCAATCGGCCCCATCACCACAAATACAAAAGGAGGACCGCCTTTAAGCACCGCAACTAATTTAGCTATATTTGTTTAGGGTTATTTTAGCCTCCACGCGCCCTTGCGACCGTTACAATCGCTTGGGAAATTTGAATTTTTTAATCTTCTAGATTCTCTTCTTTAAGCCATTGAGTATAAGACTTTAAGCTGTCTTCAAACCATTCCCAGTTGTCCACGCCGCCTTGTTCAAGAGCCATAAGTTTAAGAGAGTCCCTCCTTAGGTCTTTATATTCGTCGATTGAAATTACTACAGTTTTATTGTCTATAAACTTTACCATAAAATCGATTATTTTTTTTAGTCATCCCAGCGGGCGTTACCATAATATTTTTATAACCACAATGGGCACATCACTAATATTAACGATATTTCTTATGTCAAAAAAATAGCCCTTCATTGCAATTTCTGTCTGAAATTTATTAATATGGTCTAAAGTGTAAATGTTGGCTGGTATATCGACAAATGCAAAGTTCATGCCAGCATCGGTTGCACTGAGAATTTTTTCACCAGCGGTATCAACTAACCTTGAAATATCCAATACTTTCGGTCGTTTTTTTAGTACACTATTCGTAAATAGTTTTGCTCTTTCAGCTGATATCATAGTTTGTATCTTATATCTTATCTTTTAATCTTTAGGGCTTAATTGATGTCTTCCAATTGCGTAAAGTATAGCCTCACACCTCTCCAATTTAGAGAGGGTGAGGATCTTGTAATAATAATTTCCAACCCTTGTTATCTTCTCTTTAATAATCATCTCCACAACGGACGTGGTGAAATTTAACTTTTGCGTATCGCTTACTATTAACTTATCCTGCAACTTTACAAGTTTATCGTATGAATCTGTATAATTTTCTATTAATTGAAACTGACCCTTACCATTAGGAGGTATACCACTCGCTATACCCCCCCTTAACCCGCAACTTTGCCAGCCTAAAGCTTCGGCAAAAGCTAAATTAATCTCGTCAATCGACATTTCTTACCTTTGAAGGCGCAATGCCCAAAACTCCTTGGCTTTATCCGAAAGGACCAGCTTCCCAAAAAGAAAATCGAAAAGTCTAGTTCTGTTAGGCAGTTTTTCTCGGTACTGGGTTGTACAAGTTAAAAGCGCGATGTAGAAATCGTTCCCCTTGGAATTTACAAGCATCGCGTTGTTAATCATACTATCGATTCCAGTAAAGTCATTAGCTGAGGCTTTGTCCTCGATTGCCTTTAGTGTGTTCGCGACAAGTTTTTCGTAATCCATAATATCAAAATAAGTTAATAATTTGTTTTGTTTTGTTTGACTGTACAATCCAACTTTTTCCCCGAATCGTTTCTTTTGCCGACCTCGTTGGACTTGTTTCGATTATCTCTAGAATGAGAGGCGGTGCAACAAAAAAAACTCGCAAAATTCCCGCGAGCAGGTAAAAGTTTTGGTCAGGAAATAAGAGTGCCAATGTCCAAAATCACAGGGATTATAAAAAACCCGGTGGCTTTTCTATACATAACGGATTAAGCTGATGCCAGAAGTATGTTCTAAAATGGAGTCATTATCATCTAATCTCCATTATGGTCATTTTTTAATATATATTCCGACCATTGAAAAGCCATTGCGTTTCCAATTCCTTGATATGTACGACTTCTATCTTTCCATCTATCTTTCCCCGGAGCCAATTTGTTTTGACCCGAAGGTGTTTGGTTTGACCATCTGCCCGATAGGGGCTTTTCTAAAATATTCGTTGGTTTTAAAGGTGGCAAGTTTTTAAGCCAAAGACATGTCGCCTTACTTTCTGGGTGTCCGAATTGCCAAGGTTGTATAATTTGGTCCGGTTTACGGACTCTAGTGGACAAGACGCCAATGGGGTTTTCAAGTGCCACATATTTAGTCTTACTACTCAATAGGTATTTTACAAACTCAATAGCTTCCTCAGTTTGAGCCGCCCTTCCCGGCCTTCTCGCGTTCCAGTGAATACCAGAAGAGGCGATGTAGGTACAGGGAGGAAAACATATTACTATATCCCAATCTCTGCCATAAATATCTTTAATATCCCCTTGATAATGTTGACCGGGGATTTCCGTGTCCAAAAAATCACACGACCATGCATCGTGACCTAGCTTTTTAAACGCATCTCTAACAACTCCACTATACTCGCACGCCGCGAGGACTTTTAAAACTGGCATTCATCAACGAGATGCGGGAGATTGTAAAAACCTAATCCGAATGTACCTTCGGCGAAAATTGGCGCGAGAATTCCATGATCTTTACAATAGAGACATATGGCTTCCGCTTCGATTAAAACCATCATTCTTTCGGCGTAGAAATCACCATCTGCGCATTTAAAATATGCAGGATTGCATCCTAATGGAGACGGTTTTAGTTCAAAGGAAGATTTTTCTCTAACCGTCTGGTTTTTCAAACCATAATCGGCTACTGTTTTAAGTGCTTTATTGGCTTCGTTTTTACTGACCATAAAAACAATCTCCCAACCAAAAGAGTCATGTTTAACCTCCCGATAAAGAGAGGGCGTTGAATATGTATTTTCAAGAATTATATTATTATCCCCAAGGCCAACCACTGTTTGGGTATTATATACGGCATCTGAGAACGAATCAAATGCGTGTTCCATTTTGAGGATATTATCGCCCACTTTTAATTCACTCGCCGATTTTTTTGTTACATATAACCCACAGAGGAGTTGATATTCTCTCGATAACTTATTAATTGTATGTAATGTTTCTAACTTATCTTTAGTATTAACCATATTTTTAATTATTTAGAACCTTCTACTTTTTTAATAAATATTTCGACTATTTCCGATTCTTTTTTGCCAACAACGTAATCCCATGTCTCTTTAACCTTTCGAATAATATTTTTATTGTCGATACTAACTGCCGTCATACCAGACAAATGGACGTTAATATGATACGCAAAATATTCGATTGTTATATCGTGTATTCTGTGAGCTAGTCTATAATATTCTTTTCGAGTATCGATTGTCCACTGATCTTTATCTTTCATCAGGTCCAAAAGCGTTTTATAAAATTTTTCCTGCAATTCTTTATTCATATAATTCTTAATCTTCTATTTCTTTGCGCCGATAATATCACTTCAAATGCTTTTTCATAGTTCGTGTAATATAATCCGCAAAATGGGGGATTATTAAATTCGATTAGAGACCACGTACCATCTTGCTCCATACCAAAATCCATTACCAATGAATTTGGTAGCCCTAGCCCGACTCGATAAATTAACCTACAATAGGTTTCCAGAGGGGTATTTTTAATTTTTTCGTCGAAATTAATATCCTTTGGATCCAAATCTGTCGTGGACCATATTTTCCCAGCAATTCGATATAGACTTGAAGTAAGGACTTCTCCTCCAACAACAAAACATCTTACCTCGTGGATAAAATCTTTAACTTCGCTAACATATACATTATCGTAATCGTGTTGACTACCAATAATAACCTCCCCCGGTTCATAAACTTTAGCCTCAAACCATTTTTCTCCGCAGGGCTTAATAAACGAACGCTTCGGAATTCTTCTTTCGATCATTTCACCGAAAGTCATCATTTCCATGTATCGTTTGGTGAAATAGTTTAGCTTCGGTAAAATTTCATCAGGAATCTCGGGAATCCAGAACGGCATTTCGTCTTTGATATTCGCCCACAGAAGAGTATTCCCATAATAACGAATTACATCAAAATCTTTAACAGTTTGCTCGCAAGAGTATTTAGATGTTCTTTCCGTAGACCAACCTTGTTCGTTGGCTATTCTCTTTATATCGTTTGAGTCGGATGAATATAAGCCGTCTAAAAGAAGAAGTTTTCTCAAATTATCCATTGTTTACTTTGCGATACGATATAATCGTTTCTTCATATGACTCTGCCTCTGAGAGGCTGGAAAGATCAAACTTCCAGCCCATATCTTCAGGGATGTGATCTCCGGTTGACTGCGAACTTTCAAACATTATATCTACGCCTTGGATATTTACGACAATTGCATAAATATCATAAAATCTCAATTGGTATAACCGCTTTTCCTGTAAGACGACGCACTCGCAGAGCATATCATACACACAATTCCCGTCATTGATATCGAAATCCTTCCAGTCGGTAATCGAAGCCATTTTCTTAAGTGCGTCGATAATTCTTTTATTCATAATCATGGATATTCAAATCATTAATCAATAACTCGAATATGTTCGCGAATGATTGCCGCCATTTCTTTAAAAGGTACTCCTATATCGTTTAACTCGGCCAATGTAACCTCTGGGAATCGTATTTTAAACCCCAATAAGGCCAAATGTTTAAAATTTTCATCAGTCAGATTAATACTAGGATCTTTATGTTGCATACCTAGTTTTTTCATTAGAGTTTCTGGTAAAACCCTTCTGGATTGAGATAAAACTGTTTTAACGCCCTCTGCGTTTTCGATGGTATGATTGGCAAAAAGTGGGGAATTAGATCCCCTTTCGTCTTGTGCCCACTCCACCTTGTTAATATCGCAGAGGACACCTAGGCAGCAATATTCATTTTTCTCGTTTCTAAGAAAACCCTTTCCTTGCTTATAACCTCCCAATAAGAGGGCGGCTGTCCATTTAGTTCTATCTTCTCTGGTCATTTTTAATATATAATTTTTCAATTTTTTAAGGTTTTTAGAAAATTAAAACTATTCCCGATAAGATGCTCATTTTTTTAAGTATCCCTAAACTGATAAAAAATGCGAATACTTTCGCCCGCAAAATTACCGATAGGGAAAAAATTATTTTTTAACTAACAATTCAGTAGCGACCTCTTTGGCACAATAATCTTCAAACTTTTCATCTAATTTATCAAATGGGTCCCAAATTTCGGACAATAAACCAAGAGAAATATTACTAATACTCATTTTCGATAAGATCCACTCAAGGAGTTTGAAAGGACCAAATATACAGAGCACAAGAATGGTCAACGGAAGCGCGAAAAGGTATTTGGAAATTCCTAATAGAGAACCATAGAAGGCGGCGGATAAACTCACGTTATTTTTTTAATAAGAGCCAAAGCCTTGTCGATTGCGGAATTTGCGATGGAAACATCTCTACGAATAGCAACCAAATCAGATTGCTTTACGAGATTGCAACCTTCGGGGGTTGCATCTTGGTTTTGAAGCGCACTATTGAAATCTTTTAGCGTCATCCATTCCCAAGGTTGATTTCTGTCGGTGCGCCAAGAATGATACGTTAGGATTGAAGACAAGGAGGCGGTTCTGTAGTGTTCCAAACGTTCTAGAGGATCAGGGTGGGCAAGATCCGGGCGAAGATGAACGACGAATTGAGTCGTAAAATCATCGGGATTGTAATAAGCGGGAACTGTTGTTGACCATTGTGGCATTTTATTGTTGTTTTTTATTGTTTAATTGAACCTCCCCCGGCTAAAGCCGAGGGATTCCTGAATCAGTGAACATCTCATGCGACATTCTCCTCAGGCGTATATTCCCGCAGTCCCTGCGGTATTTTGTTCTGCGGATGCAGAGCAAAGGATTTGATATTGCGGGCCGCGAGCAAGTCCCGGTCATGCGTTTTGCCGCACAAACAGGTCCAGACACGATCCGACAGTTTGAGCGCGTGGTTCACCAACCCGCAGGGGCAGGTCTTGGAACTCGGCACGAATCGGCCAATCACGAGGACGTTCTTGCCCGCTCGTTCAGCCTTGTACTGGAGAAACGTTCGGAACGTTTTCCATCCTGCGTCCGCAATACTCCGAGAAAGCGGGCGATTCTTAACCATGTTGCTGACCGCCAAATCTTCAATGGCGAAGGTGTCCGTTTGGTTCTCGCGGACAAGTCTGGTGGTCAGCTTATGCAGAAAGTCTTTGCGCGCATTGGCCGTCTGCTCATGCACGCGGGCCAGCTTGCAGCGGGCCTTGTTGCGGTTGGTTCCGCCCTTGGTGCGACGAGCCATGATGCGGGAAGCTCGGGCGATCTGCTTCAACCGCAGTTTATGCAGGCGAGGGTTTTCAATGCGCTCACCCGTGGAGAGCACGGCGAAATGAGTCAACCCAAGGTCGATTCCGACGGTGCCCACTTCCGTCACAGGCATCTTGACTGGAACCTTCACACCAGTGTCTACGAGAACGGACGCGAAGTATTTCCCCGTGGTAGTTCGACTCACCGTGATGGTCTTGACGCGACCCTCGATCACTCGGCTGATGCTGGCCTTGATCTTCCCGAGCTTCGGCAGCTTGACGAAGTTCTCCCCTACCGCACCGGACTGCGGCACTTGGAAACTCTGCCGGGCGTGCTTAGACTTGAAGCGCGGAAAACCCGGCACGCCGCTCCCGGTCTTCACCCGGCGGAAGAAATGCGAGAACGCGGAATCCAAGTCTATCAGTACGGACTGAAGACTCTGCGAGTTGACCTCTGCCAGCCAAGCCGTGGCCTCATCCTTCTTGAGCATTGGCAACGGAGCACTCAAATCGCCCCTCGACAGGTTCTCTTTACGCTCAGTCCACGCCTCGGTCTTGGCGGCAAGACTCCGGTTCCAGAACCAGCGTGTGCAGCCAAAATGCTTCTCCAGCAGCACTGTTTGCAGTGCGGTTGGATACAGACGGTATTTGGTCGCGGCGAACATTTTAAATAGGAAACCTATTGAAATTTACCTAAGATGTAACTAAATTCTAAGACCATTAAAGTCGCCCTAAAGGGCGAGGTTTTTACCCACTCAAACCTCGATAAGTCTTCAACAAATAGGATTACCAAAGCTATTGCCATACAAGGATTAAAGTGAAAACTAGCCAATCTCTACAATCCTTCCATCTAAAGAGGTCTTTTTTTTGGTTTAGGCACGATACACTCTACAAGTTTATCGTGCTTTCCAAGTTTATCGTGCTTTCCAAGCAAACTCGTTTTAGGTTCTTCTCTAGAGGGAATTTTTTCAACCGGAGGCATATTCACCGAATTACAACAAAAAGCCCCTGTAAGTCTTTTGCTATCGCTTCACAAATATCATCCAAGGGGTCTGACATTATTTTATTCTTTTTTATCAACGCGTTCGTTGGCGGATTCATCCGAATAAGATAATTCTTTATATCTCTTAGAGAGTTTTTCGATATTGTTATTTTGAGTTTGTACTCTTTTTATTGAAAACATTCTTCTAATAGACTCTAGGTACACTTCCATATTCCCCAGCGATATCATTACTTCGTTTATGTCCAAATACTTACGATAAATTGCCCAACGTTTGATTGCATCTATTAATCTGCCCGTGGCAATGAAAAGAGATTCAACATCGTGACTTAAAGAATAATTATTTAATGTGTCGATTTCGACTTGATCGGCTCTTTTGAGGGAATCCTCATAATTGAGACCTAACTCTTGGCGAATTCCCTCTAAGAAGAATTCAATATCACCGAATTCCTCTAAAATATTCGAATTGTCTAACGGGACTGCGTAATGATCCCAACCCCTAAGTGGGATTGCGAGTTCCGCGATCTCTCCCGCGAGAGCGAGAGTCAGATGCAAAACATTACATTGACACGCCGTTAATTCTTGTCGGATTGTTTCTCCGGACTTAACAAGTTTCCAGACTAATTCCGAGTGAGTGATTATATTGTTTTCTGACATTTTAATGTTCCAACATTCTCTTTATTCTGGCCAAAAAGTCAAGGGAAAAAGACTTGCTCCTGAAAACGTTTTATCCATTAAAGTTTTTAATATTTTCCCTACACCATTCCATGTAGCGAGGATCTTGTATTTCAACTTCTCTATATGACTGCCCACGGTACTTACCAAATTTAAAAAATTTAACATCTTTCTTGGGTACAGGTGAGAAAGCAGGAGAACTTGCAACCATTTTCTTTCTACCAAAAAATTCATCCGCAGTTATCTTTTCAACATACTTCGAACCATTTTTGCATTCCCCAAGAGTAATCGGAATGGCTTTTAACCAAAACGGATTTGTTTTGTAATCAATTTTTCTAGGTATTATTTCCGGTATATCCGCCATTTTTTAAGTGAAAGTGTAACTAAATTCTAAGACCATTCAAGTCGCCCTAAAGGGCAAGGTTTTTACCCACTCAAACTATTATAAGAAGGAATTTTAATAAAGGCAAGCCCTCATTTTTCTTCCGATCAAATAACCATCTGGGAAAGGATATACACTAAAATGGAATAAGTTTATATTAAAAATAGTTTCTGATTCAAGTTGTTAAAAAACCAGATGCCGCGTATTATTAGATTGTCACACATATAATGTCAAAACGCAAAACTCGCAAAGAAGACGATACAGAGGAATCAGTGGAAAAACTGGACAAGAGCCCGTTTGTTTATCAAAGAGATAAGATAAAAAAAGAGCTTGAAATTAAACAAAACTACGATTTAACCGAAAATCAGTTAAAGTTAATAGATTTGATATTAGACAAAAATACAAAAATCGTATTTATGAATGGTCCAGCGGGGACTAGCAAAACGTATGTTTCCATTCTCGCAGGACTAATGTTACTAAATAAACGTTCTGTTAGTGATATTTTGTACATTCGATCAATTGCTGAGAGCGCTAGTAAGTCTCTTGGAAGTCTCCCGGGGGAAATCGGTGACAAAATGGCACCATTCTTGCAACCTTTAGAAGACAAGCTCTCGGAAATGTTAGATAAGCCCGATATTGATGTTCTAAAAAAAGAAAATCGTATCGCTGGAATGCCCGTTAATTACTTAAGAGGGACTTCTTTCAACGCAAAATACATCGTGTGCGATGAGGCCCAAAGTTATACTAAAAAAGAATTGGTGACTGTGATTACTCGTCTTGGTAAATACTCTAAGTTAATTTTGTGTGCCGATCCATTGCAGTCTGATATTCATGAAAAATCTGGATTTATGCCATTGTTTGATTTGTTCAATGACGAATCGAGCCGAGAACAAGGTATTCATTGTTTTAGCTTTACTAAAGACGATATTGTAAGAAGTGGTGTGCTTAAATATATCTTAGAACGTATCGAGAACATGCCCAATTACATGTAAAAGGGACAGCCGCAATGCCTTGGAAGGATTTTAAAGTTCCGTACAAAATGATCTTGGATATGTTAAAATCTAAAGGCATAAAAGTTTTTCATAGAAAATTGAAAAAAGATGTTGGTGGGCTGTACAATCCAACGAATACCAATATTTCTATTTCGAAAGACCTAAAAAACACTGAATCTGGATGTTATACGCTTTTACATGAATTCGCCCATTGGTCGCAACACCGAGAGGGTAAATTTAAATTATTCTTTTCAGACAATTTTGAATATACGGAAGAAAATTTTAATCTAATCTTAGAGGCTGAAATGGATGCTGTTAAAACAGCCAAACAACTATTAAAGACTTTTGGCGTAACTTACGATCCACCAGAGCTTACCAAAAGCGGCAGGAAAGATGTTATAGAATTTTGGCGACGTTACTATTTGGGCGATAAAAATTAACGTTAGTGGTGTATTAGAGTATTAAGGCATACCGCAAAATGGTTAAATTATCTGTTTTTGGTGTATACTAACCTACTAATCTAATTTATTTAAAAAATGTCAACAAGAGCCTATCCAACGGGGAATCGTTTCTTTTCTTCCCTCTATAACGTCGAAAAATTCGGCGGTCCATGCCCAATGTTTCTTTGGGATGCCAGTACAGTCTATACAACTCCAGCTAATAGGCCAGTCACAGGCGCATATCGTTCGGCGGTTCCGGGAGACTTCGCGGCTACAATCTCTTTTAGCGGTGGTTTAACCGCTACCATTAATTCCGTTGGTATCACGGGAAATCCGCAAGTTACAGTTTCCAACTTTCCCGCCGTTACTCCAGTGTCCGGCTCCGTATTCATTGCGGGTGGCAGTATCATCTCTGCTGTTGCTATAACGGGAGCGCCCATTATTACTCTTACGGGCGTTCAAAGCGTTTCGGTTGTACAATCTGTTCCTTTATTCGTAACGGGCAATTTTTTTGCAACTGGGAATGTGGCCCCAAGCGCTGTCGCTATTACCGGAGCACCAATTGTAACGATCACTGGCGTCCAAACGGTTACTTTCGCGGCGGGAGCGCCTCCAATTAATGCGACGGGCATCTTTAATGTAAATGGTCTAGTAAATGTTGGTGATGTTGCAATCACAGGTAGTCCTAATGTTGTCGCGTACTATCCGGGTTCTTCGACTGTTTCGAATTCGACATCCTCTGGCGCGAATGGTACAGCTTTATCGGCAAACGCGAATAGACTTTCTTGGTTTGTGCAAAACACTTCGACTGGAGCCCTATATGTTAAATTCGGCGCATCAGCTAGCGCAGTCTCGTATAATATGGTCCTTAAGGGTCAAGCCACTTCAGGATCATTCGACGGCGCATCATTTACAGACGACGGAGCCCGCTGGAGAGGCATCGTTTCTGTCTTCAGTACTGCGCCAAGTTATATTACTTGGGAATTAACCTAAACCTATTTGCCTTCTGGCGAATATTTATGAAAAATCCCCATGCATATAACATCATATTCCGTTCCAACGGTTCCTAAACACAACGAGCTATATCTTGTTGCGAAAAAAGATAATATCGAAATCAACCAAGTTGGCGACGCTACTATCAATTTTCTTCCCGAATACTCCGCTAGTAATACAGTTCCACTTTTCGCGGTAGTCACGCGAAGTGACGGTATCTTAGCGGAAGTAAAAGCGGAAATTTGTATTGACGGTATAACCGTTAAGAAAATTTCTGAAGCAAATATCAATTCCATTGGATCTAGTAACCGCGAAACGGTTGTCAGATTTTCTGATGAAATTGAATATCCAAAAAACGGGAATTACACTCTTCGCGTGACGCAGAAAAATGGTTGTTTTGCGACAATCAATATCTCAATCCACGCGATTAAAGTGTAACATATAGTATGAATCTCATTTATCCTCCGCAAGATACTTCCCAGTTTCTTACAAGAAGCGAAACTGGGCAATTCGTAACCACAGGCGCATTTGATTTCGCTCTATCGGGTGCGAGTGGGATACTTCAGAGCCAAATTAACAATTTTCCCATCGTTAATAGTGCGAACTTTGTATCCAAGACCGGTCTGAATGAGATAATCAGTGGTATTAAAACTTTTCGGACCCAATTAGAGGTCCAAGCTTTCAACGGTGAAGGCTATACTCTTTCATTAGAAGGGGCGAGCGGCACTTATTCTCAATACGGCGGCGCGGGGCCATATTTAAGACTTTTTGATGGAACTTTAAGAGATGAATCTGGAAACCTATCTTTAAATTGGAGATCGCGCTCGTTAACGGGCGATTGGTATACAAATACTACTTCTACTAACCCGAATGCAGTTATTAATCTTTCGAGATTGCTCGGCGCAAGCGGCGCGTTAGTTTCTTTAATTGGCGCTTCGGCGGCTGGGGTCTCCACTCTAAACAGTTTAAGCGGGGCTTTAAACCTAATGGGGGTCGGATCGGTTTCGATCACTACAAGTGGGCAAACTTTAATAATTTCAGGTGTTGTTGGTTCCGGTGGTGCTACCACGGGATTTGCGGATTTTTCAGGATACATTACGACCGGTCAAGCCGACCTTCGCTACTATCCTTTAACGACAAACCCAAGTGGATACATTACAACGGGCCAAACCGGACAGTTTGCGTCTGTAATAAATCTTGCTCAAACAGGTTCGACGTTAGATAATAAAATTAACGCTTTAAGCGGTTGGGTCTCAGGCGCGATTACCGGATTCGGGGGTAATGTAAGTCTTTCTGGTTATATTACAACGGGTAATGCTGATGCGAGATACTATCCGTTAGCTAGTAATCCATCTGATTATATTACCAATACGGCGGCAAGCGGATTATTCGTTCGCTTAAATGGAGCTGATACAATTATCGGAGATAAGACTCTGAGAAATCAGATTATCATGAATGATGGTGTCTCAACTGACACAATGACCTTTAATCGGGTCAACATCAATGGCGTCTATCAAGGGCGTACCGGTCAAGGTGGACTAATTGACTTTAAAGATCTTAATATTGTAGGATATAACAGCACGCTAAAATTATCTTGGGATAATAATATGCTCACTGGCGGGGCTTGGAATGTTCAAGACCACGCTGGACAATTGAGCAATATTATAAACCTAAGATCGTTAATCTCTACTTCGGGTTCATTAATCAATAGTATCTCAGGCGCGAGTGGATATCTTGCGGGCTTAGTAGCGGCAAGTTCAGCGGGCGTTAATTCGATCAATGGTGCCTCTGGTATCATAACCTTGACGGGTGTAAATGGCATTTTTGTTACCACGGTTGGTTCAATCGTCACCGTTTCGGGTTCCGGACTCTTTGGGGCTTTAACCTCCGGTTTCGCGGACGCAAGGTACTACAGTCAAGCAAACCCATCTGGCTATATTTCCACGGGAGCGGCTGATAGTCGTTATTATCTGATCACCAATCCATCTGGATTTATTGGTACTGGTATAACCGGTCAATTCGCTTCGAGTATAAATCTTACCAATACTGGAGTTACATTAATCTCTTACATTAACGGTACGACCGGTGCTGTTAAATCCATAAATGGTTTAAGTGGTATTCTTTTTCTCACGGGCGCAGGTACTGTTACAATATCCGCGAATGGGAACATAATTACGGTTTCCGGTGGTGTAAACAATGCCCAAAGAGTTGACTCTAATAATATTGTTCTTAATCCGGGGTCTGGTTCTCAGTTTGTCAGTTTTACAACTCCATTCTCTGGGACACCATATGTCATTGGTAATATAAATTATACGGGCGAAAATTCTATCGTCACTTGGATTTCCGGTGTTACATCAGGCGGGTTCGGCTTACGTTTCTCGGATTTCATTCCCAATACTGGTTATACATTTACCTACTTAGCGTTTAGTGGGAATGTCCTCTCTAACGGAGGTGTTGGAGCTTCGACTCCCGCAAACATGACGCTCTACAGCGGTTCTGGTACATATTTGATTCCAGCCAATGCTAGAATACTCTTAATCGAAGCTCTCGGAGGTGGTGGTGGCGCTGGGGCGGGTGGTAATTCCGCTACACCTTCTGCCATTAATCAAGGCGGCGGCGGTGGAGGTGGCGGCGGTTTCGCTTCTGCAATGGTCCCTGTTTCTGCAATCACAGGTTTATCATTATTCGTCTCTGGTGGTCAAGCCGGTATTGGTGGTTCTGCTGGTTCTCAAGGGCAAAACGGCGGCGACAGTTTCGTTAAAGACGGTTTCTTCGATCTAGTATTCGCTTTTGGTGGGCCAGCGGGAGGAGGTGGTAATTCCACTTCTCCACTAGCTACCAATTCTTCATTCCAAGGCGGCGGTGCGGGACAAGCCGCTAATAATAGTACATCTCCTACAGCGCCCGCATCACAAATTGCTGGTGGTATCGGTGGTTTCGGTGGAAGAGAACAGGTTGGTATCCAAGGTTGGCCCGCAACTAACGGTAGCCAAGGCGGTTTAGTATCTAGATCGCAAGGTTTCCCCGGTGTTACAATCGTTACCGCCAACGGTACGAATGGCACTGGAAGCAATCCTTTCCATACGAAGGGCGGGGGCGGCGGTGGCGCTGGGGCCGCTGGATATCAAGGGGGTACGGGCGATTGGGGTGGCGGTGGCGGCGGAGCGGGCGGTGGCTCTAATTCCGCTCTAAGAGGTGGTCCGGGTGGTAATGGTGTGGTAAGAATCACAGCAATATTCTAACAATTAAAAACTTTATAAAATGCCTCTAGGCTTAAATACAAATGCGTTATGGCTGTCCACTGGAAAGTTGACTGCAACCGGGAATATTCTCTATCTCAACGATTTACCATATGGTACTGGCGGCGGCTCTCAAAGTACTATCGTAACCGGTAGTACGGTTGTCGGGGCCATTACCATTGCGTCGTCTGGGGGGTTAAATCCAGTTTTAATTGGTAACACGGTCTTTTTGCCATCTATTATCAGCGGTAGCTTGCCCACGTCTGCGATGGCGGGCTATGTTTGCGTAAGCTTCAGTTCTGGCGTCTCTGTAGTTTCCCCTAGAGGCAACGCATCGGTAGATTTTCAGCTAGTAAGGGCTAATCCTGACCAACGCGCATTTGGAGCCCATTCGGCTATGATAGGTGGAATTAGAAACACTAGTAGCGGAATCTCTTCTTTTATAGGAGGAGGCGAAATTAACAATATTACTACTGGCTCGAATTGCTCTACTATAATTGGCGGGAGACTTCATACTATAAATAATGCCAGTTATTCTTGTCTAATCGGAGGGGCAGCTTGTACTATAAGTAACACTATTTATTCTTGTATAGTCGGAGGAAGATATAATAATATTACTAATTCTCCTCGCGGTTCAATAATTGCTGGACAATACAACGTCATCTCTAATGGTGGCTACTCTTCAATCGGAGGAGGAAGGTCTAACGCTATCACTGGTCTCCACAATACTGTTTTACAGGGCCGAGCCAACGTTTTATTAGGCAGTGGAAATGTTATCCTTAATGGATTTGGCAATTTAATTAGCGGTAGAAACAGCACCGTTGCAAACGGAACTCGTAACGTTATCTCCGGTGATAATTCTATTGTCGTCTATGGCTCGGGCAACGTTTCACGGGGCAGTTTCAATCTTATCGGCGGCAGCGGGAATCAGGTAACTGGATTCAACTCAATTGTATTGGGTGGCAGTCAGAACGGGGTAACCGGAAACTGGTCCTCTGTAATCGGGGGGACAAGCAACACTGTCACCAGTTCCAATCGTTCTTCCGTAATCGGAGGGGTAAACAACACTATCACCAGTTCTAGTTATGCTTCCGTAATCGGGGGTTATAACAACACTGTCACCAATTCTAATCGTTCTTCCGCAATCGGGGGGACAAGCAACACTGTCACCGGTTCTACTCATGCTTCCGCAATCGGGGGGCAAAACAACACTGTCACCAGTTCTAATTATGCTTCTGCAATCGGAGGTTATAACAACACTGTCACCAATTCTAGTTATGCTTCCGCAATCGGGGGGCAAAACAACACTGTCACCAGTTCTGTTCATGCTTCTGCAATCGGGGGGGTAAGCAACACTGTCACCAATTCTAGTTATGCTTCCGCAATCGGGGGGCAAAACAACACTGTCACCAGTTCTGTTCATGCTTCTGCAATCGGGGGTTATAGCAACACTGTCACCAGTTCCAGTCGGTCTTCCGCAATCGGGGGGCGGCTCAATAAAATTTCTGGCTCCGCTTATTCTTCCGCAATCGGAGGGTCAAACAACACTGTCACCAGTTCTACTCGTGCTTCCGCAATCGGGGGTTTTAACAACACTGTCACCAGTTCTACTCATGCTTCCGCAATCGGGGGGCAGTCCAACTCTGTCGTCAATTCTACTCATGCTTCCATAATCGGGGGCCGGTACAATACCATTACACTTGCCGACCGCTCTTTCATGGCCGGGGGTGAGCATAACCGAATCACTGGCTTTTCTAGCTCGGCAGTATTGATTGGTAGCCTAAATCAGATTTCGGGATCCGGCAGTCATTCCGCCATCCTATTCGGCTCGGGCAATATTGTTACAAGTACTTTCGCCACAGCTAACGGCAACATGGCCGAAGCTACGAGGTGGGGCGAACAATCGTTCTCCTCCTTTCCCTTTAGATCCGAGTCAGGCAGCGCTCAGAGAATCAATTTGCTCGGTCAAGTAGAGACATCCAGCCAAATTCCTGTCGTTTTGCTAAATGGATCCGTTACGGGATTCCCAATTCGTCTCGGCAAAGGTATGGCTTTCGTAGCCAACATCTTCGGAGCGGTGTCGGGCGGCGCGGATATGGCTCAGTACATCCGGCAAGGTATCATTAAAAATGTTGCCGGGACAACCTCTCTCGTTGGGACTATCAATACAATCGGCACAGATATTGAATCGAATCCCCTTACAAATGTCGTTGTCACCGCGAATGACACGGCGGACACTTTGGACATTACAGTTTCGGGAGTAAATGCTCAAAACTGGAAGTGGATTGCTCACATTGACGGCGTGGAGATCAAGTTTTAAGTTGTCTATTTGACGAAAAACCTTATTATAGAGTATGACCGATGATATACAAAAAGATATTAAACTATATACTGGATGCGAAAAGGAGTATATTTTTCTAGGTGGGTTACCAAGAAGCGGTTCGACTTTACTCTGTAATATCTTCGCGCAGAATTCAGACTTTCATGTTAGTAAGTGTACAAGCGCTCTTCATAGCATCATTACTCTACTTAAAAACAATTGGGCAAACTGCATAGAGCATAAGGCGGAGGGGATTAGTTACGAGCGGCTACGAGCCTGCCAAATGGCTTTGCTAAACGCTTATTATCAAACAGATAAAAAAATTATCATTGATAAAAGCCGAAATTGGATAGGCGACATCGAAATGCTGGAATTCATTCTTCAAAAGAAGGCAAAAATTATAGCGACGGTTAGAGAAGTTAGAGAAGTGTTGGCTAGCTTTGAGAGCCTATATCGTAAAATGAATGCAAAGACTCAATGGGGATTTAGGCCAGAAGACTTGATTAAATCCAAGACTACCGAGGGTCGCTGTGATATTTGGGCCAGCGCGACTGAACCGGTAGGATTCTGCTTCAATATGATCAAAGATGCTTTGGCGAAAGGCCAATCTGATCGAATATTATTTGTGGAAATGGACGCTCTGACCCATAATCCAGAGTATACCATGAGCAAAATATACGAGTTTATTGGGAAACCTTCTTTCATTCATAATTTCAATAATGTTGAACAATATACCAAGGAAGACGACGTTTTGGCCTATAATATCGAAAGCCTTCACGATATTAGGAGTAAAGTTGAGCCCGTTCCTCGTAAATCCGAGTTAATTCTTGGTGTCGAGCTGCATAATAAATTAGTAAATCAAGAGATTTGGAGAAACTAACTATACTTTTAGAGACAAAATAAATTATAAATATAAAATACCATGCCAGAACTAAATAAAGAGACAACCCAAAGGGATCGTGTAATCGAAGACGCTAAGAATGATGCTGTTACCGCACTAACGACGGCTTATCAAAGAATTCTTCGAATTCAACAACAGTTAAACAAGTCGTTATTCGACAGCGGTTTTGAATCCGCGACTCTTTTTACCTCCCTCGGAGATAAAGCCAAGATATATGTAAAATTTAATGAGTTACTGATAGACGCGCTGGAGACAATCGCGGTGCAAGACGGTATAACACCGCAATCACAAAGACCCCCGCTTGACTATGTAAAAAATCCAGATGGAACGGTGACGGTAATTAAAGGAACACCCTTTGATCCAACAACAAAAAGGGGCTAATTTGATTCAATTTCTATAGAGGTGCGTTTTTTTTTGGTTTTGAATCATAAAATAGCGTATCTATCTATAGAAAAACAAATTAAACGATTGTCCCGATTTGAGTAACAAAATAAAAGATTACAGTGTATCTGTAATAGATTGGAATAAGACTGTGGCTAAAGGAGATATCTTGGAGTTCGCGGTCAGAAGTTGTACGAGTATAATCACTTGCATCGTCAATATTACAGGCACAAAACTTTAACATTATCAGAATATGAGCAAAATCGCATCAGAAGTCCGCTTCGGAAAACTGTCTACTTATAAATACGGTTCCACGGGGACATACAACCAAACAAGATTAGGACTTGGACCGACGATGGTCCAACTTAGCGGGAATAATTCCGAAGACAATTGGGCTGGACCATTGCCGGTGGGGTTGGTTCGACCTATGGAATATTCTACAGCTGTTGCGGTCGCGTATCCATGGGCCATGCGTTGGTCTGATGATATTGATTGGGTTTTCTTCGCAGATAACGCGACAGCGTTAGCGACGAGACGTATTCTTAAAGCAACATATGATAGACGAGATGCCAGTTTTTCCATTGACGGTTTCGTTACTTTAAATTTTCCGAATAATACCGCCGCTACGGTGAGGGGTATGAGAATGACCTACGATTTGTATACCACTGGTACAGTCGCCGCTCAATCAAGGTCAGTTACAGGAAACGGAACCGATTTTCTCTCGGGTATATCGTCTGGGTGCCGAATCGGATTTGGTACTAGTACCCCGAGTCTCGTAAATGAATGGGGTGAGGTTTCAGGAAGCGCGACGAATACCGCGATGACACTTGTAAATTTTATAACCGGCTCGTATCCCACTGGAACCCCATATGTAGTGGAAGATTTGAGAGCATTAACTATTACAACGAATATCACAGCCGCAGCCGGGGGGTTATTCGTTACAAAGGGTTTGCGGCCAGAAATTTTTTCACCCGCTGGTACTGCGATTGCTTCCGGTTCGGCAGTTGATAATCTCCGTGCGACTTATCAGATTATTGACGCCAATACGGTTTTAAATACAGCAGCGCTTGGGGGGGCATTAGAGGAAAAAACAAACAATTTAAATCAGAATATTTATATTTTAGACGGCACTTCCAACCCGTTCTTATATAAGTATAACGTCCGCGCTCCACTGGCTCTTACCGCTGGCCGCGCAACCAACCCATTTATTTTAAGAACGGCTCAACCCGGCGCTTTGGTGGGAGTCGCTTCTCAGGCCAACAATGGCCGTATGGCAAATACGAATCATGGTCCCGGTGCTGGACTAAATTGTATTTATTTTACGACAACCTCAAGGTTGTATCGGACAAATGATGTTTCGACTATCGCGTCAGGCTCAACAACGTGGATAGCTGATAACGCCGTTGAAATTCCCCCCGGTGGTACGAATACTTTCGCCGCATCTTCGGTGATGAATAGTATTGAATATTCCGCTGCGATTGATAGATTTATTGTGCCAGTAAACGCAGTTACAACGCCATTTAGAAGTTACGTAACTAGGTATGTAACCGATTCTAGCCAGTTCGATAGAATTTTCGGATGCGACATTAGACAACTCGATCAGTCAACCTCAGATTCTTCGATTACACCCGTTCCCGGAATTGTGGGTGGTCCTTATTCAATTTGGTCGGAAGGCGGGATATCTTACATTGCGACAATCGGTACTACAGCTCCAATCAATAAAGTGTATGCGATTCCTCTTGGAGGAGATTGGGAATATGCTTCCACAACGAAGGCTCGTATTGTAAGTCCAGAGATTATGACGCCGGATAATAGTAAATTTATCAGAGCCTATATTAATGATGTCGAAGTCATCGGCGGTAAAGATGGCAAAAATCTTGGCATGGCTACAGAGCCTTTTCGTATTTATTTTCGGACCGCTGGTATTAATGACGACTCGGGTTCTTGGACTTTATTAAACGATTATTCAGATCTTAGCGGTGTCGCTGCCGCGCCGAGTATTCAGTTCATGTTTGAATTTCGTACTATTGGTGTTCTCGGTGTCCCGGCTCGTCTATTGTCGTTGGCTGTTTTATACGAAGATCTTTCGACTCTCTCCAATTATCAACCGTCAGTAGCCAATTCCAGTATTACAAGTAAGCGTTTCGCTTGGAGATTCGCTACGGCGTTCGGTAGTACCGTTCCTACCCTCAGAATTAGACTCTATGACGCGGTATCTAATGGATTACTAGTTAATGATACAACGGTAGCCCCCGCTGGTACTTTTCAAAAGTCAACCGATGACGGCTTGAATTGGACAGCTTACAATACGACCGATAAGGCTAATGAAACGACATATATTCGTTATATACCTTTATCGCTAGGTGACAATATTAAAGTTTCCGCTGTATTGACTCTCAACTAAAGGTCTAAATGGCCTTAGATGATATATTTTACGGTTCGGGGATCTTAGTTACCAATATAATTGAAGAGATTCCAACTGGCATATTAAATGCACCGATTGATATCACATTCGGAATAAGTGGTAGTTACGCCGTTTTTGAATTGACGTTATATACTGAAAAAATCTCAATCTCGTCTAACTAAAAGTTATGTTCGAAACTGTATTTGGAAAAATTGTTGAAGCTCTCGCCGATCATCGTAATTCAAAGTCTTCATGGGGGAGATGGGCTGGATCTGTCATTTTAGCAATCATACTGATAACTTGGTCCGTTACTGTGATCAAAACAGGCTTATGGATTCCTTTGGACGGAAATACGGCTCTGTTTCTGGGGGCGATATTTGCATTTAATGCTATTAAATCGGTATTCGAAACGACGAAAGTTGCAGCACAACCAATTATAGAAGGATCAATTGCAAATGACGAAATTAAAAAAACTGATTAAGGCGTCTCTATTATTAATCCTACTCACGGCTAATATTTTCGCGGCAAGTTCTTTGACATTATCTTGGATCGATAATTCGAACAATGAAACTGGTTTTAAGATAGAGAGAAGGGTTCAAGGTGGAAATTTCGCCAAGCTAATAGACGTTGGGTCGAATGTTACTTCATTCACCGATGAAACTTTGACGCCGGGTCGCGTATATCTTTACCGAGTACAAGCCTTTAATGGTATGGGGTTTTCCGGTTACACGAATACGGTTTCCAAAACAGCGCCGAACACTGCTCCAAAAATTGGGTTCTTGGGTCCAAGAACGATCCCAAAAAACACTAATTCGGGTAGAATTCCATTGGTGATTTCTGATGCGGAATCTTCAATTGATCAATTGAACATAGTCGTTACTTCGAATAACGCGATCTTAGCACCCATACAAAGAATTATAGTTAGTAGAACACCGGAGGGCATTTTTATGGTTGTTACCCCCGTTTATAATCAAAGCGGTGTGGCTGAAATTACAGTAAGGGTTTCTGACGGACTTTTATCTTGGAGTTCAAGGTTTAATTTAACTGTAAGGGAATAGTATTATGATATACAAAAATAATAGAACGGCAATTTGGTTATTATCAATTGGTATGTTTCTAAGTGGTTGCACTTATGTAGCCAAAAAAGCAGGCTATGAAAATAAACAAGCAGTCGAGTTGAGAATCGAAGAGGTTAAAAAACAAAAAGATGTAGAAACAACGAAAAAACTACATGAAATAGAAACTGCAAAAGATGGATTTTTAAAACAAGTCCAAAGTAATTTTGAAAAATCCACCGAAAACGTCTATGGGGCAAAGCTTGCCTCAGATCTCGTGCCAAACAAAGATAGATTAGATATCTTGATAGATTACAAACTTCAAACGGCTTTGTCTTTTTCGCCGCCTATATCTACCAAGACCATGTTGGAGCAAAACGATCTATTAAAAAAAGAATTAGATGAAACTCAAACTAGTTTAGAACAATTAAAACAACAATACAATGTTAAAAGAGAAGAGGCATTGGCTGCTAGGAATGCTGAGAATATCGCTAATAAACTTATTGAACAAAAGAATAAAGAGCTTTATGCTCTTGAGGTACAAAAGAATAAGGAACTTGAAGAGTTACAGAAATCGTTAAACGACGCAAATAATCAAATAATCGCCGATTCGACCGAGAAAGAATTAGAAAAAAAGGAAGAGTCGAAACGCAGAATGTGGTTAGTTTCTCTTTTTGGTTTTGCCGCCCTTGCTACGGGCGCTGGCGCGATTTTTTCGCCGATTTTCAAAAAAGAATTGGGTTTCGCGGCGGCGGTTTCAATCGGTTTATCCATAGCGGCGGCAGTTGTCCCGGTTTGGGTGGTAACGGTTATCTTTGTGGGTGGTGCTTTAATTGTTGCCACTCCAGCTTTATTGAAAGCGATTAAAGAGAACAAGATAGCTAGTCAAACCTATGTTGCCTTGGAAAACGTGAAAACGAAGGAAAAGGGGATATTTGATAAGATTATTAAACCAGAATTAATCGATGCTCATGGTGAATATTCAAAAGACGGAAAAGTTATACAAAGCAAGAACACTAAAGACTTTATTGATAAACGTTTAATAGAAATTCAAGCAAAGTAGTTTTTTAACTAATTATATTATAATAGTATATTTTTTTGTTAATGAATAAAAAC
>Ga0163154_10002206_pt1 | contig 28709 bp, 20 predicted proteins | sample OliLakLV19MP9P1_FD_148649 | JGI IMG/M metagenome (GOLD analysis project Ga0163154, IMG submission 148649) | Freshwater microbial mat bacterial communities from Lake Vanda, McMurdo Dry Valleys, Antarctica - Oligotrophic Lake LV.19.MP9.P1 | ecosystem: Environmental > Aquatic > Freshwater > Lake >... | reverse complement strand
TGTTCGGTCAGTTTCATGATAGATTTTAGAGACATAATATATGCTGGACACTGAAATTATTTTTCGGTCATCATTGGGTCATTATAGGATCAATTATTCTGTGGTTGCCTCTGATACAAAAAATTCCTGTCGAACTGTCGCGCCCCGATCTTGCCAAGCTTTATCCAGAAGTACCATTAGCTAAAAACTGTGGGTTTTCTCAAGTAGTAGAAATTGGGATGCTATCTGCTGAATCCGATTTTATGCTAAATGCTGTTTTCCAAGATAATACTCATATTACCATCGGAGTAGTGCGACTAAGGCAGGACGTTCATGACTGGGATCGGAGGAAACAGCAACGCTGGCAAATTGCTTCGCAGTATTTATTTGGGAATGGTATAGAAATAGGAGCTTTACATTCACCATTGAAAGTTCCAGCGAATGCTAAAGTTTCTTATGTAGACCGTATGTCTGTTTCCGATCTAAAAAAGCATTACCCCAAATTTGACGAGAATAAATTGGTAAAAGTTGACATTGTTGATGATGGAGAGTTTTTGTTAAAAATACCGGATGCTTCTGTAGATTTTGTCATTGCTAATCATATGATCGAGCATTGCGAGAATCCTATAGTAACGATCGAAAACTACTTGAGAGTTCTCAAGCTGGGTGGAATTATCTATATGGCTGTACCAGATAAGCGGTATACCTTTGACAGTCAGAGACCTGTAACCTCTCTAGAGCATCTGATTCGCGACTACAAAGAAGGGCCTCAATGGTCGCGACGAGAACACTTTGAAGAATGGGTGAGATTGGTCGAAAAAACTCATACAAATGAAGTTGAAAAACGCATTAAACAATTACTGACAATGGATTACAGTATTCACTTTCATGTATGGACTCAAGAAAGTTTTTTGGAATTACTCCTCTATTGCCGTGAGCAATCTGAGCTCAAAATAGAAATAGAATTAGTTCAAAAAAGTGTCCATGAATTCCTTACGGTAATGAGGAAAACTTAAAAATTAAAATATTTATCAAGGGATATATAGCCTTTCTCAGAAAGATGAGGTACTATCCGGCATAGGGCATAGGGCATAGGGCATAGGGCATAGGGCATACCTCACTTTTTTGACAACCGCTATATCTGATGCTCAATATTCATCTATAACAGCAAGCAACATAAACCAAATCATAATAGTTTGACAGTATAAACATAAAAGACATAAGCATAATGCCTGAGATATAGACAATAAGCTTATGATTGAAGTTACTCATTGACTTAGTTCGCAGATATCTGATACTTGAGAGGAAATAATCCAAAATGGAAGCTACTAATAAAATCTTTAATGATCCGAGCCATGATAACATCCCAAAACAAGATGTTCAACAAAGTAAAATATATACAGTCCATGAAGATCAAGTTATTGATATTTTAAAAGTTTTCAAATTTACCGAAACTTCCAGGGAAGTATTAGTAGATTTTTCCATAGACTTACCCAAGGCAAACACAAAAGTAGATCCCAGTTCTGTAATTATTGGAGGCTGGGCAATAGGCAAAAACTCTCGCGTTGCTTCGGTTGAGTTAATCTGTGAGGATCGAGTTATCAAGAAGACGGCTGTTAATGGATCTCGACCAGACGTAGCTCAGGCTTTCCCTCAAGTGCCTAATGCTGAAAATAGTGGGTTTACAGCGCAAGTAAAACTAATGGGAATACCATCTGAAGGTGAACTCCTTCTCCAAGCTATTTTCGACGATGAAAGTTGCGTTCCCCTGGGAGTAGTGCGATTTTTACAGAAACCCCTCAATCCTCGTTATGAATCTGTGCAGTCTGAAACAAAAAAGGAATTACAGCAGTTGCAGTCTCAGGTTCAGGAGATAGCATTAGATGTGGCACGATCGCAATCTCAGGTAGACCAAATCGAGACCGAGATGAAAATCTAGGCAATTACTCATCCGGATCAGAATTAAGTAGTGGGAATAAATAAGGGGAAATACTCATAAACATGGCTTCTTCCAGAAGTCATGTTTTGGTCTTTTTATATCTTTTAAGAGAGAATATAATTCTTGTGAAACAATTTCAATCCTTTTTGCCAATTGCTGTGACAGCTACATTTATATCTGGATCGATAGTTCTTGCTGAAATCCCCATAAATAGCATAAATGCCCAAAGTTCTAACAATCAACCTTTTTGGGTTTCCAGCCAGAATAGAACGATTAACAATACTGCGAACTCAGTTAAAAAATCAGATTTTTTCAAAATAGCAGATTCCCCTAACAATGGCTATAGCTATGGTTACGCTCCTTCTCTTGTCAAGGACAACGGAATTTATCACACGTTTTATTGTTCCAGCCCTGAACCAAGAGCAGGACTTGATGCCATACGCTATGTCTTTTCTCAAGATGGACTGAAGTGGTCTGCTCCGCGAGTTATCCTCAAAGCTAAGCCCAGGATTGAATCCAAAACTAAAAAAATGACCAATCGAGCGGCTTGCGACCCTAGTTTAGTTTACTATCAAGATTACTACTATCTTTTCTATTCTAACCAGCATCAAACAGGTTCAGAATTAGGAACTCGCAACGCAACTCAGACTACTATTTCCGTAGCTCGCGCTCGCAAGATCACCGATCCTTACTTGACATACACCGAAAGAGGCACATGGGAAGAGAATCCACCCGATGTAAAAATGATTATTCTGCCACAAGTTAAACGCAGCGGCAACCGACAGAATTACGGAGCTGGCCAACAGACGGTAATCGTTAAAAATGGGCAGTTATATATGTGGTACACGGATGACTCGCTTTACCCTAACGAAGGGCCACGCATATATTTATTGAAGTCAAACGACCCTATAAATTGGAATGGGACAGCTATAGCGACAAGTCTCACCAGAACTGCTTCCGTTGATATAAAATACGATCTTCAGAGCGATAGATTTGTCCTCGTGCGAATTCTCCGAAGTCACCGTAGAGATTCTTCATTGTCTACTGCTTACTCTACAGACGGAATTAACTGGAAGGGTTTTAGGACACTTTTGCCCCAAACTCAATTCCCAGCTTTTGCTCACAATGTAGGAATCAGTAGCGATCGCCAAGGACATTTAATAAATGGAGAAAATTCCATTGTGGCTTTTGGAGTGCCTTACAATCTTAACAGTCAAGATACGTGGGGCAAGTGGGATTTATTTGGATTAAGAGTAAATCTAGATTCGCCTCCCTAATAAATTTTATCCTCTCTACTGAATGATTTATGTCCCCCCTTTTTTAGAGATAGGGGGGAGCGATTAGCTGTAGCCAATATCAATGAAATTCCTCTAATCAACCAACCTTAATGTGGTACTTTAATTGAACCGATCCAAAAATAATGCGACTTCCATCTTCAAGGACAGCCTGTAGAATTATTTGGAATTCAGGAGGCATTCCTATTACTCCTACTGCTGTCATAAAACCACTATTTTCCGAGTGAGATACTCCCGAAAACACTTCATATACATCAGGACGACAGTAGTTGAAATTAGTCTCTTGAACCAGTTGGTCGTTGCAGATGAACTCTACCTTCACAGCCTGGGATTTTTTGCTTAATATCCAGCCACCAATTGTAATGGAGTTGGCAGTAACCTGAGCGCCAACTTCTGGAAAGTCGATAGCAGATCCCCACAACAATTCAGGATCTACTTCTAACAAAGATACATCTAAGATTTCAAGACATGGCAGAACTTTTAAACTATAATCTTCTCGATCTCTAGTTAGATTTTGATTGTAGCAAGGATCGTGGTCAATGATACTTTTCCATTTTTGCTTCATCGTTTCGATTTCTTGCTGAAATCTTAGCTGTTTTGCGGTTGTATTTTCAGTCCCGCGGCTCTTCGATTCGTGGTGGTACAAAACTACATGAGGCAGATAAATATTGCGGTAGCCAAAACTTACCATTCTCAGGCAAAGATCGATATCATTAAATGCCACAGCAAGTTGTTCGTCAAATCCTGCGATTTTTTCAAATACATCTCTCCGACACATCAAACACGCTGCTGTCACTGCTGAATAATTGTTAGCTGAAATAAGTTGCCGAACATATCCTGGATGACCAGCCGCAAAATACTTGTGGCTGTGACCCGCTACACCTCCAAGTCCGATAATCACTCCAGCGTGCTGAATCGTATTATCAGGATAGAGCAATAAAGCACCAATAGCACCGATTTTAGATCTTTGAGCCTGCTCGACCATTGCCTCAATCCAGTCTGGGGTGATGACTTCTGTATCATTATTCAAAAACAGAAGGTAGTCACCTTTTGCTTGAGTTACGCCATAGTTATTAATGCGAGAATAATTGAAAGGTATGTCATACTCATAACACTTAAAGCGATTGGGTTCTCGGCATTTCCAAGCGGCAATTATTCCTGCTGTTTCTGGTTCGTCACTACCATTGTCGATGACGATTACTTCGTAATTGGGATAGGTACTTTTTTCAAAAAGAGACTTCAGACAACGATCCAGAACATCACCTAAATTTCTGGTAGGTATAATGATGCTGACAAGTTTGTATTCGGGAATTTGATAGCGGATGGTATAAATTCCGGGAAATTCAGGATGACTAACAATTTGCTTGGCTTTTTCTCCACGTCGCTCTAGTGCATCTGTCAGTGCATTTATCGCAGCTTGATCAGCGTAGGATTTGGCTTGATGATTGCCCGCAGTAGACTCTGAATGAATTCTCCAGTGATAGAGAACTTTGGGAATATGAAAAATTTTGTCTGTTTTCTCTGTGACTCTGAGGACTAAATCGTAATCCTGACTGCCTTCGTATCCAACTCGAAACCTCCCTACTTGCTTGACTAGGGAATGGCGATAAACACTTAAGTGACAAGTGTACATTCGGGAGAGCAAGGAATCGGGACACCAATCCGGTTTGAAAAATGGGTCAATGAGCTTGCCTTGTTCGTTCAATTTATCCTCATCAGAATAAATCATGTCGGCTTCTGGATGCTGATTCAGGAAAAGAGCCATTTCGTAAAGAGCTTCCGGTGCCAAGATATCATCATGGTCGAATAAAGCAATAAATTCTCCGGTTGCCACTTCTAAAGCTGAGTTTGACGAAGCAGAGATATGACCGTTTTGATTCCTAAATACTACTTTGATTCTTTCATCTTTGGCAGCATATTTTTCCAGAACTTCTTTGATATAGGGTTTGGTGGAAGTGTCATCGGCAATACATAGTTCCCAGTGCGGATAAACTTGAGCGATAACAGACTCGATCGCCTCTTGCAAAAGTTCTTTAGGAGTGTTGTACACTGGCATGATGATACTAATCAGAGGCTGATACTTAAACACCTTGACTTGTTCAGCCATCTGCCGGAGGTCTTCAGGCTTTGGTGAATTTTCCTGGAGCCACAATTCATAGATATCTGAACTACAGGGAATTCCTTGAAAGGTTCCCTCAAAATTATTTCTTTTCTGCAATATTTTTGCGATCTGAAAGGAAGCCTCAGTCTCATCTGGCTTAATGTGAAGGGCCATCTGATAAAAAATAATTGCCTCTTCATACTCATGTCTTCTAACTAAGGCATTGGCTAACTGGCAATATAATTGAGGAGCGTCTGGCTTAAATTCTAATAATTTGTGGTAGAGTTCTACATCATCTGGGTTCTGCTCAATAGCCTGGTAATATAAGCGAATAGCTTCCTGTGAATACATCCGAATTTGCTGTTGGAGAGTATCTGCCAACTTTTCGGGAAACAAAGGCAGATGTGGCTGAAGCTGAATCGCGCGCCGATAAGCCCCGATCGCCTCATCCCACTTTTCCAACTTCACCAAAGCATCCGCCAAGTTATAGTGAGACCAATGGAAGCCTGGATTTAGCCCGATCGCACTTCCATACACTTCCACCGCCTCTTCCCACTTCTCCTGCTTAATCAGCACATCCCCTAAATTATTGTGCGACCAAGAAAAATCTGGCTTAAATGCGATCGCCAGACGATACGCAGCAACCGCCTCATCCAATCTGCCTTGTCCTTGCCAAAGATCCCCCAAATTGTGATGAACTTCCCACAAATCCGGCTGAATTTCGAGAGCTTTTTGATAAATTATTACCGCTTCATCTACCTCGCCATTTTTAACAAGAGCATCTCCAAAACTATGATAAATTTCGGCTGAATTAGAGGCTAAATCTAAGGCTTGGCGATAGGAGCAAATAGCCTTATCCCACTCTCCTTTTTTTGCAAAAGCTTTTCCTAAGCTGTAGTGAGGCTTAGCATAATTGAAGCTAGCATTGACTATACTATAGGAATCGCGCCCTTTCTTCCTGTCTTGTTCGTCACCTTCTGAATATATTCTTTTTAAAGCCAAAGATTGCGTATTTAATAAATTGTTAAGTGGTTGGCGCGCGAGCAATGAATCGGGATTGTTGTTAAGAGGAAATTCTATGATATTATTGGTTTCGCTGTTCATACCCTATACCTGCTAAAAATTAAGACAGTCAAATCCTTTTGACTTATTATTCTTTTGCTTGAATCAGTATCCGGAAAATCTTCTAATTTTTGACCAGTTCAATCGCGCGGTTGTAAGCGTCGATCGCCCCATCAATTTCGCCTTTTTCTTGCAAAGCATCACCTAATTTTTGGTGAATTTCCCAGATATCTGGTTTCAATTCAATGGTTTTTTCATAACACCCGATCGCCTCATCTAACTCACCGCGACTGTCTAAAACTTCCCCCAAACTTTGATAAGCTTGAGCAAAGCTGGGATTTAATTCGATCGCCGTCCGATAACAGGCGATCGCATCTTCCCGCCGATCGAGACTAGCCCAAACTTTCCCCAAACTGTAATGAGACCCCTCATAATACGGATTCAGTTCGATCGCCTGCTGGTAAGATGCGATCGCATCATCCCACCGTTTCTGAACGCTCAAAACTTCCCCTAAATTGTGATAGGCATCCGCATAACTCGGCTGCAACTGAATCGCCCGCTGGTAACAGGAAATTGCCTTCTCCAACTTGCCATGTTCGAGCAAAGTATTGCCCAGAGTAAAGTGTTCCTCAGCCGTTGCCCAATTGATATCTAAAGTGAGAGCTTCATACCAGTATTCTGCCCCTACTTGCGGCTGGCCAGACTGCAAAAAGACCTTGGCTAAATTCCGGTAAGCCACTACTAAATCCGGTTTAATTTCAATTGCTTTTTGATAACAAGCAATTGAGTTTTGCCACTGTTTGTGATGAGCATAAATGCTGCCTAAATTCGCATGAATTTCAGCAAAATCTGGCTGAATTTCCAAGGCTTGAACGTACCAATACCGAGCTGCATCTACTTTTCCCATTGCTTGGGTAGCATTCCCCGCAATCTTGTAAGCAATTGCCACCTCCGGTTTGATTTCAATGGCTCGCTTGCACTCAGTTATCGCTTCCTCAAATTTCCCCTGGGCGTAATAAGATTCTGCCTGTTTGATGTATGCTTCTGCACTGAGAGAATTGACAACTGTCACAGGTTTACCAGAGTCGATCGCCCTAGCAGACAATCTGAGAGTTTCCGCAGATTTTGCAGGATTATTTATCTCTACCGAAGAAGCAATTGTATCCCCAGTTTCCGCCGCAGCTTGGCGACTGTTTTGATGGGCGTTTACCTGTGTCGCCGCAGGAACAGAATCCACTGCTTTACTCCCAGATACTGAATAGTTGCCGTTAAGTGCCGCCGCTTTTTGCAAGCAGACAGCAGCTTCATCCAACTTGCCTTGTTTTGTCAGCGCTTTCGCTAGATTTTGGTAAACACCATTCAAGTTTGGATTTAACTCGATCGCGCGCTGGTAACACGCGATCGCCTGAGCGATTTTACCTTGCCGAAACAAAATATTTCCCAGTTTAAAGTGGTGCGCGGGAGATACCTTTTCCGGTTCCAACGAAAACGCTTCGTACCAACACTCATTCGCCTCTTCCTGCTTGCCATCTTGCGTCCACACGCGAGCCAAATTCCGATAAGCTGCTGCTAAATTTGGCTGGAGGGCGATCGCCTTTTGGTAACAAGCGATGGCCTGCGATCGCTGTTGTGTCATGGCATACAAACTGCCGAGATTTACGTGGGCTTGCACGTCGCTAGAATTAATTTTGACAACTGTTTGATAGCACTCGATCGCCTCTGCTAAATTCCCCCGCCCTTGCAAAACACTGCCCCACAGTTTGTAAGCAGCCACCGCATCAGGTTGAATTTCAATAGCTCGCTGGCACTCAGCAATAGCGCGATCGAATTGTTTTTCAGCGCAATAGGATTCTGCCCGCTGAATGCAGTTATCCGCCGTATCCTGCCTCCGAAAATCTGTCGTAAAACCGCTGTCAACAACCGTCACCTGCGACAAAACATCAGCAGAGTTGGGAATAGCGGGTGCAGAATTTGCCGAATTGGCGATCGTATTTAACAGTTGCGGTACAGCAGGAATTGTTGCCTGCTGCTGCAACTGTACGCGAGGTTTGTCAGTGGAAATTGTGGAATCTAGTTGCAAGGCATTAGCTGGAACATTTGCCTGCAAAGTAGATGTTTGGAGATTCAGAGGTAACTCAGCTTTTGGGTTTGCACCCACCACTACTGTATTCAACAAATCCCCAGAAATATTAGCAGGACTTTCAATATTTTTTCGATAATTAGCAACTTCTTCCTGTAACTTTCTTTGAGCTTTGAGAGCATTTCCTAACTGTTGGTAAGCCTGGTTAAAATTGGGGTTTAACTCGATCGCGTGGCAGTAACAGCGTATAGCCTGCGTTACCTGATTCTGTCTCAAAAAGTTATCGCCCAATTGGATGTGTTCTTCAGGCGTTGCTTTGGCAGGTTCCAGAGAATACGCTTTAAACCAGCACCCGTCAGCCTCCGATAGCTGCCCCATTTGCGCCCATACGCGAGCTAAATTTCGGTAAGTTGATGCTAAATTTGGCTGAAGGGCGATCGCCTTTTGGTAAAATGCGATCGCCGATTGCCACTGCTGTTCCTGAGCATAAAGCGTCCCCAAATTAGTATAAGCTTCAGCAAAATCAGGATCGAGTTCAATAGCCTTAGCGTAGCAATTTTTCGCTTCATCTACCTTGCCTTGAGCTTGCCTAGCATTACCCCAAATCTTATAAACCCTCGCATCTGGTTTAACTTGGATAACTCGCTGGCAAGCAGTCGCCGCCTGCTCAAATTTCCTTTGAGCATAAAACGATTCTGCACCTTGAATGTAGACTTCAATATCATCAGGGTTTAAAGCTAAAACACCTGGAATGTTATTGTGAGTAATTACTGTATTTTTCATCGGCACAGATGTTGATTTTTGGTAAAAAACTAAAGCCAGATCCCAATTTTTTTCTTGAGCGTACAGAGTTGCAAGGTTAGTATAAACTTCGGGAAAATTTGGCTGAAGTTCCAGAGCTTTTGTGTACCAATGCTTTGCCTTAGCTAAATTTCCTTGTACTTCACTGATCTTTCCCAAAGTTTTGTAAGCTGGTGCAAAATCAGGTGTGTGTTTCAGGGCTTGATCGCAAGCAGCTAAAGCATCACCTAACTTGCCTTGTTCTAAATAAAATTCTGCCCGTTTTTGGAAATAATCTGCTGATTCTTGGTTCATAATAGCGCTAGGTTTTTTAAAGTTGTCGAGCGAAATGAAATTTACTGCATTTTTTGAGGGAATGAGATTAATCTTCCCAATCATTTTTTTGAGATAATTCAAATTTACTAAAATATCTTCAGTCAATGGATTTTGATACATTAACTGTCGGATTGGCTGGCACTCAAAGTTCTCTCCTGTTAAGTAATAATTTTCTAAATTTAGCTGCTGACCGATCGCCCAATAGTAATGCCTGATATAATTCGGAGATGTCAGCTCAATTACCTTGGTTCCGGGAGAACAGAAGATAATATTTGTTAGACCACTGCCGTGCGGCGCAACAATTACTTTGGCACGAGCAAATAAAGATATTTGCTCCTGAAAAGTCATAGATTCTAGTAGCACTGGCACAAAGCCAAATCCGCTTAAAAAATCTATTACTTTCTCTTCATTGATGACTCGCCGGTAGCTGCATTTGCTGCGGCTGATATAAATGCGTTCTGGGTAAGAATTTTTGCGATCGCTGGCGAAGGTTTTTTGGAGTGTATGAGATTTTTCCCTTGAAAAAACTCGCCTCAAAAACTCAAGCCCCTGGGTTGACAGCCAGCCCAAATATCCGGCAAAAGAGGGAACAATTAACTTTTTGGCTTGAATGTAAGGATGGCGATCGCTCTCGATAATTTTATATTCAGGAATCCCCAATGCTTTCAGGGTTTCTCGCTGAAAAGGCTGCTGGCAGCTATTAACCAAAAACCCATCTATCTCTTCCAGATTTACCCCCCAACGGTGCAGAATTTCAATCCGGGGCAAGATATCCACCATCCAGTGAAAATAGACATTTCCCGAAAGTCCGGCTAATACCGCCACCGTACCGTCTATCTTTTCTAAAGGTGGCAATTCTTCCGGTTTTAAATTCAAAAACCTGTGCTGAGTAGAATGTTGATTTTCGCATCCCGGCAACTCGCCCGGATATTCGCGGGAAAGTTCGGGTAAAAACCGATCTTGTTCATCGATAATAGCAATAGCATTGCAAATCATCCAAGAATTTTTCTGCGGTACAATCCAAGCCCGCCCGTTTGGGAGCGAAGTCACAAAGGTTTCCGGCGACTCAAAAGCTGTTTTTGCCTGGCCGTCGCAAGAATATACGCCATCACCTAACTGCACGGGCTCAAACTGTTTAAAAATCCGCCTGAGACACCGCTGACAATCTAAACCCTGACATTCCAATTTCTGCTGTTCGTTCCCATTAACAATGGAGGGCTGTTTTATGCTTGTTAAGTCCGAGTCAGAGTCCGACAGGGGTTGAAACCCCTGTCTCATAGCTGAAGTCCTCTGAAGAGGACTAAAACACGACTCTTTAGTCCACTTTAGTGGACTTTTGCTATTAGCCAGGGGTTTTAACCCCTGGCGGGCTGAGGGAGAATGAATCAAATTCTGTTGTTGTTCCAATACGGCCTGCAATCTATCAGAAACATCAGATCGATCGCCCGCAATTACCAGCACTAGGCGGTAAATTACAATCGCTGCCGAAAATCGTTGCTGCCGACTCAAGCAATCAGCCAGCCGCAAGTAAATATCTACATTCTGAGGTTGAATTTGTAAAGCTTTTTGGTAATATTGTTCCGCTTGTTCGTACCCACCATACTCGAATAAGGCGTTTCCCAAATGGAAGTAAGTCTCTGCTAAATTAAGGAGCAAGGAGGAAGGATGAAGCGGATTTTTAGCAAGACTAGAAATGGCAGAACTAGAGCCGTTTTTTCCTTGAAGTTGCCTGAGAAATCGGACACAGGCTATTTGAGATCGATCGAGTTCATTGATATCTGCTAGGGAAGTCAACCGCATCTCTACGTGCCGGCAAAAACCCTCAACAAACTCGCTTTGCAGAGCAATAGCATTTTGGAAACATAGCATTGCCTCAGCTAATTTGCCTTGTGCCATCAGGGAAACAGCCCGATCGCCATACACCGAAACCCGATCGGGCTGTTTGCTAATTACCAGCTCAAAACATTCTCCAGCAAAAGTATGCAGCCCCAATTGTTGGAATGCTTTCCCCAAATTGTAACGGGTAACAACTAACTCTGGCTGCAACTCGATCGCCCGGCGGTAAAGGGCGATCGCTTCCTCTGGCTTCCGGATCTCCAATAGAACAATACCTAAATTATTGTACAGAGCCGCATCATCGGGCGCAACAGCTATTCCCGCTTGAAAAACTGCAATTGCTCGATCAAATTTGCCCTCCTGGGCCAGAATGCAGCCCCAATTGCTATAGGCATTTACCGCGTAGGGCAAAAGTGCTTTTTCAGAGCTTTTTTTCCAGCAGGATATCGCTTGCTGGTAACTGTCAATTGCTGCTTCTATTTTTCCTTGCTCTTGAAAAACAGTGCCTGTATTGTAGAGACTTTTAACATTTAAATTGGCATTTTGTTCGATAGCTTCGGTGCTGATCATAGTTAAATTACTAATTTCGATCGGAAACAGTCTTTCTGAGCCGTTTCGCGCGGTGAATTTTTGTTGTGGGGCAACAGAGCACCCTTCTCGTAATGTTTAAATTATAGGAATGGTAGATATACCGTAGATCTGGTTAAAATTTAGATAATTTCAAAGTTGTTTGACCCAATATTCAGGTTAGAACCGACTTGGGCGACGATCGACACTTGACCGTTTTGATTGCGGTAGTACAGCAAACCGTCAACCGGGTTGTAGACGACATTAGCCGCGCCGGCTGCCCCCGGAACGTTGGGATTGAAATTGGGGTCGGTAATAAATTGGTTGCCAGTTAGATTGCCCGGTATCAAAGCATTAAACACAGATCGATCGAGCTGAATTTTATCTTCTGTAGGATTAAAATCTGTCAGGGTATCCATATTATCGACTCCGACAAACTCAAAGCGGAATGTATCCGCCCCTGCACCACCAGTGAGGGTATCATTTCCTCTGTCACCAGAAACAAGATCGTTGCCGGCACCGCCTTCTAGGATGTCATGGCCTTTACCGCCAAACAACATATCGTTTCCTTCGCCACCTCTAACGGTGTCATTTCCTCTGTCGCCACGTACCAAGTCATCTCCGGCGCCGCCCTCAACCAAATCACTGCCTTTACCGCCGTACAAAGCATCATTTCCTTCGCCTCCGAAAAGGTTGTCATTGCCCTTTCCACCGAAAAGGTTGTCGTTGCCAGTACCGCCGAAAAGGTTGTCGTTGCCGAGATCGCCATACAGGAAGTCATCGCCACCACCGCCGTCAACTAAATCATCACCTTTACCTCCAAACACAGTATCGTTGCCTTCGCCACCGAACAAAGCATCATTGCCCCGACCGCCGAAAATGTTGTCGTTGCCTTCACCACCGTTTACGGTGTCGTTGCCGCGATCGCCATACAGGAAGTCATCTCCAGTACCGCCGTCAACTAAATCATCACCTTTACCTCCAAACACAGTATCATTGCCACTGCCGCCTAGAAGGTTGTCGTTGCCGCGATCGCCAAAAAGAACGTCCTCGCCAGCACCGCCGTCAACTAAATCATTGCCTTTACCGCCGTAGATAGTATCATTGCCGTTGCCGCCTCTCAAGGTGTCATTGCCATCTCGAGCAAACATGATGTCATTGCCGCCAAGACCGGCAACTTCATCGTTACCAGAACCTAGAATGATTTCATCCGAACCGGTGCCGCCGTTAATCTTGTTTGGTGTATCCGGCGAGCCTTGGATAATTAGACCGCCAAGAGCGTTCGGTTGAACGCTTAGGGGTTGAGTGGGATTTGTTATTTGGGACATAGCCAGTCATCTCGAATGGGGGGATATCTATCGGGAGTCTTTAGATATCTGGTGAAATTTACTAGCTAAAATCCTAATTTCCGGAATTGGTATATCTAAAATCACTCAAAAAAAATCAAACTATTTGTTTGATTTTTCCCCCTTGAAAAATACTGCTGCAACCGGAACTATTTAACTATCCATACGTCTTTAATTTCCAACTATTTTCGGTGAACCAGAGTTGCACTAGCTTGGTCTGTAGGAACTAGCAAGACTTCGCTAATATTGACATGAGGCGATCGCGTGGCGCAAAAATATACTACATCGGCTACATCATCCGCCGTCAAAGGTGTAAGTCCTTGATAGACATTCTTTGCCTTTTCTGCATCGCCGTGAAACCGGACATTGCTAAATTCTGTTTCCACCAAACCGGGTTCTATTTCCGTCACCCGCACCGGTGTTCCCAAAAGGTCTTGTTTCAACCCTTCAGAAATCGCTCTCACCGCTGCTTTAGAAGCGCAATAAACACTACCTTTCGGGTAAGCTTGGCGGCCTGCTATTGAGCCGATATTCACTACGTGGCCGCGGCCTCGGCTTACCATTCCCGGCACGATCGAGCGAGTCATGTAAAGCAAGCCTTTAACATTGGTATCAATCATTTCTTCCCAATCTTGAAAGTTGCCTTCGTGCAGTTTGTCTAAACCACGGCTCAATCCCGCATTGTTAATCAGAATATCGATGTTTTTCCACGCATCGGGAAGCGCAGCAACAGCCGATTCGACTTGCGGGCGATCGCGCACGTCCAATTCTAGCAAGTAAATCTCGTTCATCGATGCGACCGATTTTGTTTCTACAAGTTCCTTTGCCAGTCGATCGAGCTTTTCAAGACGGCGGGCTGCTAAAATTAGTTTGGCTCCACCTTTGGCGAATATCTTGGCACAGGCTGCTCCGATACCGCTACTCGCACCTGTAATGAAAACAATTTGATTTTGGATAGAAATCATTTTTTGTCAGTTGTCAGTTGACTGTTGGCTGTTGACTGTTGGCTGTTGACTGTTGACTGTTGACTGTTGACTGTTGACTGTTGACTGTTGTCATTGGTTATTTGTTAGTTTTGTTATTTGTTAGTTGTTATTTGCTAGAGCCTTTATCGCTATAGTGGGGTATGTTTAATTCCTTATAATGAGATTTTTTTATCTTCAAATATGTATCTCGTGTGACTAATAACCGCTATACCACTTACCACTTACTAATCACCAATCACCAATCACCCATTACCCATGCCCCATGCCCCATGCCCATAACACCTATTTTATTACTTGACAACCCGCAATCGCACACTAACCGTTGCAATTCCGCCTTGTCGCATCAAAACTGCTGAAACCCACCGATTTTCGGGCGTAGCCGGAGCTTTACCTACTTTAAAAATTCCCCCGGAATTTAGCAACTCCAGCTCGACTTCTGAGGGATTAAAAAAGGTTTTTTCGGTAATGGGTTCCTCCAAAACAGTCCCTATTAAAATATCATCCCCGATCGGCTCTCGCACAATGGCATCAAAATGGTACTCTTCGCCCACTTTAACTTGCTCCGGAAAATTCACTTGAATTGTGGGAGGATTTTGACCAGAACTAAGCTGAGTTTGTTCTGCTAAAATCTCTTGACTAACTATTTTTTCACCTTCAAAGCGCTGCTGGGAACGGATGGTAGATTTGAGAGTTAATTCTCTGCCATCCTTTTTTTGAGTGCCGGCAATTGTAGTTATGGTTTCTGCGAGAATCGCGCTACCTTCGGTTTTCCAAGATTTGATCTCGGTGCGGTAATTTAAACTCGGATATCTCTCCCAGAGTTGGGTGAGGGCTTTTTCCATGCTTTGGCTGTTTAAGCCGTCAGAATGAGTAAAATTCTGGCTGTAAAATGCCATTACTGCTTTGACATCGCGGCGGTTGGCTGCTGCGTCAATTTCTGTTAGCAGTTTTGTGAGTGGGGCAGGGGCATTTGCAGGGGTTTGGGCGATCGCCCGGGGAGTCGCCGCGATCGCACTGATCGCTCTTACTGCACTCGGATGCAGCACGCCAGCACTTACCACTGTTAAACATAACAACATTTGAGCGATCGACAGCCCGCATTTAAAGCCAAAAACGATCGGGCGTTGGCGCAGCCCGCCCCTACGGGGGCTACGCCAACGAAGAGGATCGGCTTTTTCGTCCCGACGGCTGCAAAAATACTGAGATACACTTGGCACTAAATTCAAAAAATTACGCATTAGATGATACTTTGGTTATTTGTCAGGGGTCGTGGCGCAGGCAACTGTTCGACTGCAACGAAAACTGACAACGGAAGGAGGGACACGGCACAATCTAATTTTAGATGGCTGATTGAAAATTGGCTGAAACTGCCGGAACAATAAGCATAATAATCTAAAACCTCTAATCTAAAATCGATCGACCTGTGGAACTTGTAAAAGAGACAAATACCTTGACAAAACCCCCCCTGCGGTTGTTGGTTGCAGCTAGCGGTACCGGAGGACATTTATTTCCGGCGATCGCCACCGCCGCCGAGTTGGCAGACTGTCACATCGAATGGCTGGGAGTCCCAGACCGCATGGAAACGCAGTTAGTTTCATCGCTTTACCCCCTCCACACGATCGCCGTCGAAGGCTTTCAGCAGCGATTTGGACTCGGTACAGCGCGCATTTTGGGCGGACTGGTCGGCTCGATCCTTCAGGTGCGGAAGTTGCTCAAAGAAGGAAATTTTCAGGGAGTATTTACTACCGGCGGTTACATCGCAGCACCGGCAATTTTGGCGGCTCGCTCTTTGGGTTTGCCGGTAATTCTCCACGAATCTAATGCAATTCCTGGGAAGGTGACGCGGTGGTTTAGTCCTTTTTGCACTGCTGTGGCGATCGGATTTGCAGCAGCAGCCAAGCATTTACCCCGCGCGAAAACCGTGGTTGCTGGTACGCCGGTGCGATCGCAATTCCTCGCCCCTCAACCTCTAAAGTTACCAATTCCTGACAGCGTACCTGTAATTTTAGTCATGGGCGGCTCTCAAGGTGCTGTCGCAGTCAATAAATTAGTGCGCGAGTGTGCTCCGGCTTGGTTTGAGGCTGGTGCTTGGGTAATTCACCTCACCGGAAATAATGACCCGGATGCTGAGAGTTTGAAGCACGAGCAATATTTGTCAATGCCATTTTACGACAATGTGGCGAGTTTGTTGCAGCGAGCAAATATAGCAATTAGTCGATCTGGCGCTAGTGCTCTGACAGAATTAGCTGTTACCGGAGTACCTTCTATTTTAATTCCTTTTCCTTACGCCGCAGACGACCACCAAAGATTTAATGCGGAGGTATTTGCTAAAGCCGGGGCCGCCGTGGTATTCCGTCAAAGCGAACTGACAGCAGATGTGTTGCAAAGCAAGGTTCTGTATTTGTTAAGAGATTCCGAATATTTGGCTAAAATGTCTCAAGCTGCTGCTCACTTAGCGGTGACAGACAGTACGGAACGTTTGGCAAATTTGGTCAGGGAATTGTTGAGTAAAAAAGATAAGAGCAAGAAAGATAAGACGGCGGTTGAAACCGCGGCTACAAAAACCAAGTCCGCCTCCGCGGACTGAAGAAAATAACGTAATTTTAACCGTTCGTCCTTCAACCTGCGGAGGCCGGTTTCGCTTGTATAGACGCGGTTTTAACCGCCCTGTCTTCTTTCAATAATTCGATCGCCCTAGGCGACATTCAACTTCACAAAATCAACCACCGACGCTAAACCATCCTGAGTCTTCAAGTTAGTAAAAACAAAAGGTTTCTCCCCGCGCATCTTTTTAGCATCCCGTTCCATCACGCCCAAATCTGCTCCCACAAAAGGCGCGAGGTCTATCTTATTAATTACCAATAAATCCGACTTAGTAATTCCCGGCCCGCCCTTGCGTGGAATTTTGTCCCCCGCAGCCACATCGATTACATAAATTGTCAAATCCACCAACTCCGGGCTAAAAGTTGCCGCCAAATTGTCGCCGCCGCTTTCGACAAAGACTAAATCTAAATCAGTGAATTTGTGTTCTAACTCTTCTATAGCTACCAAATTGATTGAAGCATCTTCGCGGATGGCTGTGTGAGGACAGCCGCCGGTTTCTACGCCCAAAATGCGATCGCTCTCCAAAGCTTGACTCCGAACCAAAAACTGTGCATCTCCCTGAGTATAGATATCATTAGTCACCACAGCAATCTGGTACTGCTGTCGCAGCGCCTTACACAAAGCATCAAGCAAAGCAGTTTTTCCCGAACCAACCGGGCCAGCAATTCCTACACGAAAAGCACTCATATCGATTTTAGATTTTGGATTTTAGATTTTAGATTTTTTTATATTGTAGGGTGCTTGTGGCGTACCTTCTGTTGCCGAATTTTCCCCCTGCCAATTTTCAACTCCGAAACAACCGACTGTACTGAGTTTCGTGCGCCATACTAGCCAGTCCCAATCCCCAACTGCAACTACCGAGGTCATCATCTTCTAATTGTAAAACTTCTCGCGCCGTAGAGTTAATTTGAAACTGCAAATCTAACAGCAACTGCTGACCAGCAGTTTGACCGAGGGGAATCAGTTTCACGCCCGCACTCGCCAAATTTGCAGCCCAACTGTACAAATATCCTACCACAGCCGCTTCCTCTTCAATCTGCCAACAGGCCGCCGCTATCCCAAAGCCGATCGCAAAATTGCACGGATTGCCGCCAACTTCCACCAAATCTTTTACAATAGTTGTTAAATCAGAAACAACGGGCGATCGCAAATCCACCAACAACCGCGTCAAAGTCCGTCCCATCTGCCAACTTTGCAAGCGCAACTCTTCACTTTCCTTAGCAGCAGTCGCCCAAGCATTCCAGTAACTCAAAGCCCTCAAATCCCCAATCTTCGCCGCCCTCAAAGCCCGTACCGCCACAGCAGCTTCTACTCGCACCGCCCCAAATTCCAACGAATTTTGTAACCAATTCCTCAAACTAATCTCGCTGTCGATCGCACCAGTTTCTACCAGACTTTCGATTCCCTCAGAATAACTATAAGCTCCCACAGGCGCAAAAGCTAACTGCAACAAACATAAAAGTTGATTGTTCACTGTTGACTGTTGACTGTTGACTGTTGACGGTTGACTGTTGACGGTTGACTGTTGACGGTTGACTGTTGACTGTTGACTGTTGTTATTTGTTGGTTTCAATGCCCAATTCCCCATTCCCCATTCCTAATGGTTGTGTCCGTAAGCCCCCGTTTCTGGCTGAAATGGCACAACTTCTGCTATTACCTCCAAACCCATTTTTTCCAGCATTCCCTGCAAAACAGAGTCAGGAGAAAGCCTTAAATAATTATCAGCAACTTCTAAAGCTACGTGGCGGTTGCCTAAATGATACGCCGCCCGCATCAGTAGCAGTGGACTTGAAGCGCGTACCGTCAGCACCGATTCAGGTTTTGCTGTCACCAATACCAAACAGCTACCATCTTCCGACTGCAATAAATCTCGATCGCGCAGTACCGTACCTCTGGGCAAACTCAGGTGCAGCTTTTCCCCCGTATCCGTCTCGAACTGGTGGCGGCTGCGAGTGCGATCGTCCGCTGTCATCGCTAAAGTAAAGCTGACAGCAGCATCGGGATTTGCAGGCAAATGTTTTGTGAAAGTTAGCATTTTTTTATTCTATTCCTCAACTTAACTCAATTCACATCTACTTTTTGAGGAATATCTTTTTGATCTTTAATTGCGACTGACAGCGAGTTACAAAATTGTCATCTCTCTGAACCGCTCCCGTCCTTGCATACCATGTTTTGCTCGTTTTGTCAAGCAATTTATTACAGGCGATCGTCATTTTCTCAAAAATGATTGCATACCGTCCAGTAACTCAAACAATAGAACGGGAGAGGAAGAAAGACTCAAACGCATCGATTTTATTGATTGCCCGCTTGTTGCAGTCGCAGCAGTTCGGCTTGAATTCGCTGTTTGACTGCCGGATTCGCTTGCTGGAGCAAAGTGAGCTGGTTGAAGCGACTAACTGTCAAACCATTGGTTTCGATAACTTTTTTAGCTTGTTGGCAGTAATTCACTGCGATGCCACGAACACCTCCAGACAACCTATTAATTTCCTGAGTTTCGTTGCAGACTACTCTGGGAACCGAACCCCCAGCCATGCCTTTAATTTCGTTATAAGCTTCCACCCGTCTAGGTTCTATTGCCAACACAGCACGAGCGTAGCTAGTAATTTCCTCGCTGCTAATTTCTTGAGCTTGGGCGGCCGCTCCGAAAACAAGGCTTGGGGATTTTGCGTACAAGTCAGGGGCCCATCCGCTAGCCAAAGCTGCTGCGGAAATGATGCCTGCGAACAGGGATTGTCGCAGCATCCGGTTTAGGCGAAATTTAGAGGTGTTGGTTAAGGTGTTCATGGTCGTCGGTGATTGCTTGCGTGTAGATAAAAATGACACAGCGCTTGGAGGCTCAATCTTTTTGAATCATGTGGCGGCTAAAAAGTTCCTGCCGTTGGTGACTATTTTGAATTCCAGCAGGATGCTTTAGGAGTTGCTACGACGATCGACTTTTTAGCAAATTCAATAATTTCATTATAACATCGGTCGGAAGTTGACAAAATTCAAACTTTAGATAGTAATTTTAATTACAGAGCGTGCCCGAATTGCCTCTCCCAATAATTCTCAAAGCGCAAATATTAAATAATTCTAAAAGTTCTTGACAAATTACTCGCCTTAATTAGTCTCATCAAGGTACGCGGTAGCAAAGCTATCCCTTTCCCCGCAAGGGTTCCCGTTCCCCGTAGGGGGTTCCCGTAGGGTAGGGTAGGGAAGCGCCTGGAAGGCTAGGTCAAATTTAGCAGCAATCGCACTCATCAATTGCGGCGATGATTTATTTAATCTTAAGCGGTGGTGCATTTGTCAATCGAGAAAATCCCCGGCTGGTTTGGCTGCTGGCGGAGCCAGAGGCGGAACAAAAATCATGTTTTACTACCCGAAGATAGAGACAGCAGCAGGGAACTAGACATTAAAATCTTGTTATAAAAATGCGCGCTATCTGTTTTCGGCAGTCAACGCGCAGGCCTTCGATTCCAACTCTCGCTTCCTCCAGTTGGGGGCTGTGAAAACTTGTCTGGGAGTTACCCAGAAACCTGGTTTTTCTACGAAATAAAATCGTTACAGCCACCAGCAAGAGCAGACAAACCCGGAAAGCTGGAATTTTTGGGCCTCAGTTTTCTTGTCATCTCGATCGCCAATAGCGATTTTTTGCAAGTGTTTTCGCAGCAAGTTAACAATTATTAATTACCCATTGCCCATGAAAAGTCAAAAAGAAATTTGGCGAGTTATTCTCGCAGTAGCTATCAGTATTGTAGGCGTGCTGCACTTTGCAGTGCCCGCACCTTTTATCAGAATCATGCCGCCCCAGCTTCCTTACCCGGAAGCATTGGTCTATATCAGCGGTTTTTTCGAGATTTTTGGGGGAATTGGGCTGTTAGTTCCGCCAGTCAGCAGGGCGGCGGCGTGGGGGTTAATTGCCCTGTTTATTGCCGTGTTTCCAGCTAATATCAATCAGGCCGTCAACAGCATACCCATAGAAGGGATTCCCCACAACCCATTATTGTATTGGTTCAGGCTGCCTTTTCAAGCTGTCCTGATTGCTTGGGCCTGGGTTTATACCCAACCAGACGAAGGTAAACCCCGGGCTTCTATAGTTCCAGATAGAACAGAAAATGCCCGATGAAGCAGTTCGACTACTCTTTGGATTTTAAGAACATCGACTTTCGACAGCACCCGGAGCTCTATCGGGTAGGGAAAGGAGAACAGGGAGTGCTGTTGGTGGAACCCTACAAAGGAGAAATTCTGCCTTTCTGGAGATTTAAGAATCCTGAAATTGCCAGGGAATCCAGCAGCAAAATTTACTCCTTGTTTTTAGAGTATCTCGATCGGGAAGATTTTGTGGGAGCCGACATGGCCCGCAAGTTCTTGCAGATGGGGTATACTCGATCGCGTCGCTACGCCAACCATAAAAGCGGCCGAAAATACCAGCAAAACCCTCAAAAGCTGAAGTCTGTTGCAGAGCAAACCGCAGCTCGAAAAGATATTTTGCCCCTACAATCAGATCCGGTGAAAGCAGAATCCGCCGCCATTTTTCAAGAGAAATGGATGCTGGCCAAAACTAACGAGAAATATCTCCAGCTTTTAGCCAGACACCGGCAGATGTACGAATCTTCTTGATGCAAGTCTGAGGATATATCTACACTTACAAAAACTCAGAACTCACAATTTAGCCCCCAGGACAGCAGTACAGTTGTGCGGGAGGATCTCTTTCGGAGAGTAAAAAATCTTTTCTAGGAGTGCGAGCGGGACGCTCGCTATATATATACGTATAGCGAGCATCGCGCTCGCACTCCCTGTAAATTCAAAACTGAGAAGCTCCCAGTTGTGCTTGCCTATCTAGGAACCGCGCAAATTGGTGAGGTCATAAAATTTACTCATCATCTTCTTCTGTTTGCCACTGCCGCCACATTTCAAAGCCATTAAAGCCCCTGTATTGCAGGTAATTCAAGACTTTGCCCTTGGTTTTCGGATCTACTTTACCCCAAGTATCGATCTTGTATTTCCGCATCACTTTGGCTTTTAATTCGGCGAGTTTTGCGGCTTCCGAGTCCAGATTTTCGGCAATTTCTTCTTCCCAGACTTGCTCGAACAAATCGCTGGTAATTCCTTTTTGCAGGCACTTGCGCTTGATTGCAGACTTCCCATATTTGCCTGTAGCATAGGCGATCGAGTTTGCCACCAAGCGAGTGTCAGACTGATAGCCCCGGTCTTGAATTTGCGCGATCGCCTCCAATATTTCCTCATTGCCAAAACCTTTCTCTTGCCCCTTTTTGCGAAGTTCAGAGGCACTGTAGTCTTTGCGGGACAAGAGAAAATAGAAATAGTCAAGACAGCTCATCAGTTAAATCGAAGGGTGGCGCGCAAATACTCGTGTAGCGAATGCCAAATCCAGTCGCCTTGCTATCGGCTGACTGCATCGCGATCGCCTCTATTCTTCTGTATCCTCCTCTTCATCATCCACTTCCACATCCGGTCTGTCCACATCGATCTGAATCAAGCGAATGTGCTTGTATCCGAGCTTAATTTCAAACTCGTCTCCCGGCTTTAATCCCATTTCTTGGGTATAATTTGCCCCGATCACGATCGAGCCATTCTTGTGAACGCTAGCTCGATAACTCGCTTCTCGCCCGCGTCCGTCTGCTTTAGACTTCTCTAGCTCAATGCCCTTAGCAGCTAACACTGCATCGTAAAACTCAGCCAGATTAATCCGGGTTTCTCCACTTTTGCTGACAGTGAAGTAGCCGCAAAGCTTTGCAAGTTCTCTGCGTGGCAAATCACTGCCTTTGATTTTTTGAAGCAGACCTTTTCCTGTTAAGGGTGCTGTAGCTGTTTCTGCCATTGACCGTACCTCGCTTATTGGACTTTACTTATATCAATTACAACACATTAGATTAACTTTGTTTCACTGTCAATACTAATAATTCTGAATATTAAGATTCTGGATAAATTTCTGCAGCCTCAAGACCGGGGGTGCAAGTAAGGATGCTCGAAGGGCGATCAATTTGCTGCTTGCGGCCCAAATGCTTGCGTAAGCCTCTCTTGCGATCGCGCGGGGAATTATTGTCGCAAATTAAATGCTTTACTTTTTTACAGTAAAGTCTGTTCCCTGCATTCACCAATCCCCGATCAAGTCTGTGGTCAAGGTAAAAACAAGACAGCCATGAATCGAAATACCTAGAGTGCGGCCGCTGCAAATCTGCCGAAAGCATTTACCGGCCGGGGTTAACTTTTACCTCAACAAGGGGAGGCAGCACTTGTTCTCGATGCCCCTGCCAGCTACTTGCAAAACCAGTTTACAAAAAGAATCCAACTGTAGGCCAGTGCTCCAAACCCTTATGGAATAAGTCATTCCCAATTCTTCAATCTCAAATCTCAAATCTCAAATCTCAAAAGGTATAAACCCTATTTTTCGGGCGGGAAATCCCCTCAAAACCCCAAATACCAACGAGCAATCTTCTATTAAGGTGTTGGGCATATAACTTCCACAGAACGCCCTGCTGGGGAAGGCAATCCGGTAAAAATTGAAGGAAATTTCACCTCTTCGTTGAACGGGTTTAGGCTAAAACCAGACTCAATGGGCGCGGCGGCAGAAACATCAGGCAGCCACTAAGAGGGGAATAGTTTTGATCGGGCGAGATTGCTTCGCGACTCTTAACACTTCGCCACGAATCAGTAGATGTCTAGGGGGAACTTGGGAAAATCTTCCTCCTCCGGCCCCAAGCCAGAGAATTTGAGGTTATTTCCACAGGGGAATTGAAAAAGACCGAGTTAAATGCACAACTGCTTAAATGTTTGATGCACTACAAATTAGCAGCGGTTCCCGACATGGAGTTTCGATGGAAATGTATTGGTTTCCACTCGTGGCCTGTAAACTGCCAGACTCTCAAAATTTATGCACCAACTGGGGGGCGCGTCAAACCCACAGCCGCTTCCATAATTAATTATTGTGAAATATACCAACCGCACTGACGGTGAGGACGTTCTTAATTGTTGCAACTCTGGCTTTTATTGTCTTGTGCCGAATGACGAATGCTCCTGCTGCCGAATCAGCCCGCCCAAAAACGCATACAAGCCACCGACTCCTGTCGTGGAGAGATCAAAATTTTAGAGTTTTGTTCCAGTTTCCAGATTTATCTGTGGAGTAAATTTAAAATCTCAAATCCTTCGACTCAGGGATTAAGCCGAAGTCTAAAATCTCAAATCGACTGACGAATACTATATTAAGCAGTCCCGGACTTACTTTCTCGACGACAAACCCGGTTTCTTCCTTGATGCTGGGTTGCGCTGCTGCTTATTTTCGGTCAAAACCGGCTTGATGAAGGTAAGTCCGAGATGCGATCGAGCAGCATACTTTTGATCATTTTTCCAGCGGCACCCGATCGCGAATGGTCAGCAAAAACCCCACCCAGTTTGGAGCCAGGTCAAGAGGGTCTAAATTCAGCATCGCAGTGGGCGATCGCTTTTAGTGACGTTGTTGCAGGTAATTTTGCGACAGGGGAGTCCGTACCGCCGGCAGTAACTCTTCAGGTTTCGTACCTCGCTGGTGCGAGTACCGCCACCCAAAAAAGCCAGCACTCAAAGCAACGGGCAATAAGCAAAGCATCAGGGCCACAGATTTTTTCAACCCCGGTTTTTTTAACGGTTTTTGAGTCGGTGCAGCCGCGCGAGTTGCTTGGAGCGCCGAACACTCAGAATTAGGAATAGAGGACTGCGAAGCCGTCGGTGAGTTCGGTGAATTAGTAGCATCGGGTCGATCGTTCTGGTGAACCCAATCCCTACGATCTTTTAATTGCTCGGGAAAGTATTCCCAGACTTCGCCGTCAGAACTGTCTGACTCATGCGATCGATTGGCTGGGATTGGGGGGTGTTGGGCGATCGCCGAAACCGAAGACGGGGCCTTCCATTCTGTACCCACGAGCGCCGGTTGCGTTCCCGACGCGATTATGTGCAGCATAGAACCGGATGTCGCACTGTGGGCTGGGGCGCCGGTCAAATAGCCGTCAAAGTCCGGGTGCTGGTAGAGAATGGGCAAAGCCCAGTATAGCTGGTGAGAACCGTAGGCAGAAATTAACCCAGCTCTGGCCCGGCTCAGGCTGAGATCGACTGGATAGCCTTGATTGAGGTTGCGGTAAAACAACCGCGTCAGAGTTAGCGCTACATCGTCGGGGATGCTTTCTGCCATTGCTAGCACTGCCGGAATGCCCCGCTTCACTAGAGCTTCGGTTAAGTTCCGTTCCGGGCTGTCGTCCGCGAGGTCTGAGGGGTCGCCGTAGGCGCCGCGACAGGAGTTGAACACGGCCATCTGAATACCGTTGTTAACAAGCAATCCAGCTAAGTCGTCGCCACTGAGGGTTTCGGTTAAGCCGGTGCGGCTGCTGACTAGGTAGAGTTCGCCACCTCTGGAACCTAAGTTGCTGTGGCCTGCGTAGTGCAGGACTTGGTAGTGTCCTTGTTCTAGGGCTTGGGTAAGTTGTTCTCGATCGGGCTGTTCGAGAATAGTCAGTTGAATTTCCGGGGAATGGGGGCTGTTTTTGAGAGGATTAGCGGTGCGGTTTTGGAGTTCTTGTTGCAGGTGGAGCACTTCTCGCTTGAGCTGCAAGCTGTCTCGATCGCTCGGAGAGGCGATCGCCATTAAAATTTTTAGTGGCCCGCTACTAGGCAGTATCCGGGTTTGTTTGAACAAACTTGTACCTGGTTGGTAGCGAGAAAACACGACATCGGTGCCGGTTGCCAAAGGGCGATCGCCGGCGTGCAGAACTTCCCACGGCAGCCGCGGCAAGCGCCGGCCTTTGAGTCCGAGTCGCAGTTGCAGCACTTCTCGGCGGTGCTGGGCGATGCCTTGAGCGCAAGTCCAGCTATCGCGCAAGTTTCCTTGAAACAACCCGCTGTATAATTGTTGCCCCAGGGCTACTAAATTCGGCGCTGAGTTGTTTCCCGAACGGGAGAGGCCGCGACCAGCAAAATTGGTTCCCTGTACTGCTTTTCCCTGGAGCAAGCCCACCAGCGGGTCGTTCATCAGTTGAGCAGACAGTGCAAGCCATTCGTCGATCGGCCAGCGGACTTGTTCTTCGGCTAAGGGTACACCGGGTGCAACCCTTTCTGTCCTCACTAGATATTCGTCGTCCCCAACAGGGGTGACTGAGAGTTGAAATTCTTGGCTCACCGATTTAGCGCCCTCCCGCCTTAATTCTGAATTTGCCTGCGTTTTTGCGGCTAGCAATAGCGATCGGCAAAATAATTTTTACTCTTCCAATCAAAGTTTCTGAATGCGCTTCCCCCGATCGGGCGATCGCTGGGGTGAAATATATTTGTTCAAACACCTTGAGGCTATAAAATTTGTACTTTAATAACAGTTTATTAGTTTTGATTGCCCTGTGGCTTGGTGAAAGCCGAATTTTCTCCAATCTTGCTATCTTTAACATTTTGCACCTCTACCGCAGACCCCTTTAGATTCGTCCCGAACTTGAGTTTCTCATTGCTGAGTAAAGTAAAATTGGAGGCACTTTACCAGGCGGATCTCTAGTTCTTATTAAAATTACTTCTGCTCTCGCCAACCGGTTTCAGGGCAATATCGCAGGGAAAGTTGAGTATTTTTTTTTTTTTGGCGATCGGTCGATCGGTCTTTACCGCTTATCCTCTACCACGAACCCCCCATGTGTAATCTTGATTTTGTGTCAATTAATTAATTGGTCAGCCCTGGGTTCTCATCCGTAAGCCCTCCGCCCTCATCCTTAAGACCTCAGTGGCGATCGGTAATCGATAGTTGACCCTCGATAATTGCTAATAACTTATTGCTAATTTACCGCTTTTATGATATAGAAAACTTTTAATTTAACTCTCTTAATCTAGTTAAAGTTAAGCAGCAAAAATAAACCTAAGCAGCCAAGAACTCTCAACAATACAACGGCAATCAAATTATTCCGGTACTCTCAAGCAACCATCATTTTTGGCATCTAGAGGATTACGCCTCATCAGGCCGGTTTCTCCGAGAATTATTGGATTTGGTCGCGAAGCCTCTACAAAGCAACTGGGTTTCGCAGGCTCGCCGTGGGTTATTCCCGCTCAAAATGCCGATCGAGCTTGCAACTGTCACCAAAAACGACTCTTGCGTTTACTACTCTTTTTGGCAAAATTTTACAATCTGTCTTGAGATAGATAAATTTTTGCAGAACTCTTAGTATTGATCCGAAAAAAAACTTTTTCTCAGTTCGCGAGGTTTCCTCGAATCGAGAGAAAATTGTGCAACTAAAAATTAGAACAAATATTTGCCCGGGCGAATTATCTAAATTTCTAATTACTCATCGGGAACTAAAATTAGAAGCGTGCAGTCGTTTAGTCAAGAGATTCAAATCCTAAGTCAGGGAAGGATTTGTCAAAGCTGGGAGTGTTACAAAACTTCAATACACCCAGCCGAGATCGGAAAAAAAGCAAGGGTAAAATTTGGGGAATACAGGTTTTGGGTAGTTATTTGGGAGTTGTCAGTTGCGAGTTAAAATTCAGCTAATTCACTGTAGAAATTACGTAGAAAATCTACAATCATCAGCCCTTCGGCGCAGCTTACTGTAGAAATTACCGAGAACATATTAAATGCTCGGAGCTTCGGCGCAGCACTTACAGTGTAGGTTGCGGATCTATTAATTTTGATACGCAATTGCAGAATATAAAACTCGCAACAGAATGAAAAAAACCTTGCAGTTTAAGTGGCATCTATAATAGTTAAAGATCAGGAGACCAGCTCCTCTAGCAGGCGAAAGCATGAAGTTAAAAATTTTTCTTCTGCAGCCTCCTGTTTGCTGATAAATTGATTCTAAGAAGCTTACCTTTTTTTGGGAAATATCAACGATGGAACCAGAAACAATGTTGTTAGAAGAAGGACAGGGAACACTTTTTCCAGTTCAAGATGAAACACAAAAGCCTGTCGGGGGTTTGGACAACAACAGCCCTACACTTTCCGATGAGGAGTTAGCCAAGTTAATTGAGCAAGCGCTCGCCGAAAACACCGACGGCGTTAATGCCCAATTTCCAGATCTGTCTAACGGCGCATCCACAACAGGTGTGGGCGATGACGATGATGACGATCGCGGCCCGATGATCGAAGGTATCGATGACTTAGACGACGATGACAACGATGACGATGACAGCAGCATCGATCGCCGCCGAACTCTCTTCGGTACTGATGACGATGACGTAATTGTTGCCACGGGCGCTAACGAGGAGATATACGGCAAAAAAGGCAAGGACATAATCAAAGGAAACCGTGGCAAAAAAAATAAAATCTACGGTGGTAAAGGTGACGACGATTGTGAGGGCGGCGATGACGACGATGAAATAAGAGGCGATCGCGATAAAGACAACGTTAAGGGCGGCAAAGGCAACGACACCCTTAACGGCGGTAAAGACAACGATACCGTGATGGGCGGCGACGGCAGCGACGTTTGCAAAGGCGATGACGGCGACGACTGGGTGCACGGCAACCAGGGAGATGATAACGTTGACGGCGGCGCCGGCAACGATAGCATCTACGGTGGCAAAGACAACGACGATTGCGAGGGCGGCGAAGGCAACGATGCCGTCAGGGGCGACACAGGCAACGACACCGTGATGGGCGGCGACGGCAACGATACCGTTAACGGCGGCAAAGATAACGACACCGTGATCGGCGGCGACGGCAGTGACGTTTGCATGGGTGACGACGGCGACGACAGCGTTAGCGGCGGCATCGGCAACGACACCGTGATCGGCGGCGACGGCAGTGACGTTTGCATGGGTGACGACGGCGACGACAGCGTTAGCGGCGGCATCGGCAACGACACCGT
>Ga0163154_10002205_pt1 | contig 28709 bp, 23 predicted proteins | sample OliLakLV19MP9P1_FD_148649 | JGI IMG/M metagenome (GOLD analysis project Ga0163154, IMG submission 148649) | Freshwater microbial mat bacterial communities from Lake Vanda, McMurdo Dry Valleys, Antarctica - Oligotrophic Lake LV.19.MP9.P1 | ecosystem: Environmental > Aquatic > Freshwater > Lake >... | reverse complement strand
CAAAAATACCAACGCAACGAAGAAATTGAGAAGGGCAAGTCCCCCCGCGAAATACGCAGGAGTGGCGAGAGCCGGCTGCCCAAACACCGAGAATTGGCTGAGATAGCCGCCGATCCAAGGACCAAATGCGAAGCCCAACCCAAACGCCGCGCCGAGCAGTGCCATACCGCTCGCCCGCTTCTCCGGTGTAGTGACATCGGCGATATACGCCTGAGAGGTCGGAATACTCGCGGCGGTCAGAATGCCGCACAAGACCCGCGCCGCAAACAAAACTGCCAAGTTCGGAGCCGCCCCAAACATGAAATATGATAAGCCGGAACCAAGCAGACTCATCAAGATAAACGGGCGGCGTCCATACCGATCCGACAATCGCCCCCAAATCGGAGCAAACAGGAACTGCATCAGCGAAAAACTCGCTAAAAGGAATCCGCCCACCCATGCCGCGCCGCCATAGTGCGTAATGTAGACCGGAAGCAGGGGAATGATCAGCCCGAAGCCGAGCAAATCGAGAAACAGAGTGACAAACAAAACTGCAAGTGCTGTATTTTTCATAAGTGGGTCGTTAGGTCGTTGGGTGATTGGGTCATTAGGTTATTGAATTGTCGCATCCGCAGGACGCACGGCGCGAACGCGCCGGGTGCGAATCAATTTTAGGGCAATCGGGTGTTTTAAACACCCGTCAGGAAAAAACAAGCGTCTTTCAGACGCATAATGCAGAAGTATTCGCGTCTGAAAGACGCTTGCACTTTGGGGTTCCGGGTACTTTCAGTACCCGCAAAACCACTCTTGCCCTAGCTTTGATTCGCACCCGAACGCGCCCCCAGCGGAGGAATTTATTCCGCCGTCTTACAGTATGGCTATACTGGGTTTTAAATGACTCAATCACCCAATTGCCCAATGACCTAATGACCCATTTTTCAGAGTTGATGAGCGACGTGCTGCATCAGGACGCTGCCGGTGATAACATAAGCTGGCTGTGAGATCAGATGCACAATCTCATCTGCAACATCTTCGGGCTTGAGCAGCAGTTCGGTACGCGGCTTTCCGGCGATTCCGTCCCAAAAGGGAGTATCCACACCAGAGCAGCACAGATTGGAAACCCGAATGCCGCTGCGTTTGACTTCGGCGGCAAGGGAATTGCCGAAACCGACCAGAGCGTGCTTGACCGCACAGTAAAGCGCGGCGTTCGCGATGGTTTTGACGCCAAGAACGCCGCAAAGATTGATAATATGCCCCGATTTGCGTTCCATCATAGCGGGCAGAACCGCCTGAGCCGTGAGCATGGCACTTTTGACGTTGGCGTTCCAGAGCGCGTCCATGAGTTCAGGCGTCGTTTCGGGAAAGCCGCCGAGATAGCCTTTGCCCGCACAATTTACCAAAACGTCAACGCCGCCGAATTTGCTTTGCACGGAGGACACCAATCGTGTCACATCTTCCGGTACGGAAACATCGGCTTGAATAGCGGCAAATCGCGCACCGTCCGGTTCCAATTCTGCAATCGCCGATTCCAACTTGTCCAAACTTCTGCCGCAGACAACAACCGTGATATTCGGGTTTGTGAGGAGGCGTGCGGCGGTGGCTTTGCCGATTCCGCTGCTCCCGCCCGTGATGAGAATAATTTTTTGAGTGGCGTCCAATCTGATCTCCTGAGTTCCCTCTATGGGGGAATTGTTTGTATTGCCGCGCCTCTCGGTTTGAGTATGGCACGCGGCTTGCAAGATGTCAACGCAGAAGCAGAAGAACAGGATGCTCAACCAAGCATTGCTCTGTATCGCGTCCACAGGACGCACGGCGCGAATGCGCCCCCAGCGGAGGAATTCATTCCGCCGACCCTTGTCTCGTATTGACGGGAGGGAACGACGTTGAGTTCCAGCGGAGGAATTTATTCTGCTGTCTGCTTTTCTGGTACAATAACTCTACGAACGAGAGACCCGCATTTCCGCGTAAAGGCGGTGAGAGGAAGTAAAACCCGTGCATATTCAGGACATTTTCGCGCAAAAACGGACAACATTCAGTTTCGAGTATTTTCCTCCCAAAGACGATACCTCTGCCGAGCAGTTATATAAAACTATTGCGGAGATGGAGAAACTGCACCCCGCTTTTGTCTCTGTGACTTATGGAGCGGGCGGCTCGACGCGCCAACGCACGCACGACCTTGTTGTCCGAATCAAAAATCACACTGCTCTCGATCCTATCCCGCATTTGACCTGCGTTTGCCATCAGGAACACGACATTGCCGAGATTTTGGAGCGATATGCGGAAAACGGAATCACTAATATCCTGGCGCTGGGCGGCGATCCGCCAAAGAATTTGCCGAACTATGAGCGCACACAGGACGCTTTTTGTTATGCGTCCGATTTGGTTGCTTATATCAAAAAGTTCGCCGGTCATTCCGACAAGCGTGGATTCGGAATTGGAGTCGCGGGGTTTCCCGAAGGGCATCCGTCCACTCCCAACCGCCTGACCGAAATCGAGCATCTCAAGGCGAAAGTAGACGCGGGCGCGGATTATATCGTCACGCAGTTGTTTTTCGACAATCACGACTTTTTCGATTTCCGTGAACGCTGTGAACTGGCGGGAATCAAAGTCCCAATCATCGCTGGAATCATGCCGATCACGTCCGCGAAAGGTCTCAGTCGCATGGCGGATTTGGCTCTCGGCTCACGGTTTCCGGCGCGTCTGCTCAAGGCACTCAATCGGTGCGTCGATCAGGACGATTATGTTCGCAAAGTCGGCGTGCATTGGGCAACAGAGCAGTGCCGCGATCTGCTTGATAACAGTGTGCGCGGCATTCACTTTTATACGCTGAACCGCTCGTCCGCCACCCGCGAAATCTACGCATCGCTTGGCGTCACAGACTCGCGAATGCTGGAATAGGTGATTGGGTCGGTAGACCTCTTGCTTGAGTGTTCTCGTTATCGGGTAAAAGAACGTACCCGCCTGAAAAACACTGCTATCGGCTGAGACCGTTGCGCTTTTGACCGGGTACAAGAACGTACCCGGCTGAAAAACAGACGTCCTACGGACGCACAAACTGTAAGGTTATCGCTCTACAGAAAACGCTCTTGAGAGCAGAGATTTTCATGCTGTCCAAAATCCATTGACACGGGTTTGACGATGCAATGAATTGCTTCGCTTTGCGGCGTTCCGCCGAGTGTCCGCCTTCGCAGACACCACATTGGTGAGGGGATAAATTCCAATTGAGAGGTGCGCCGAGGGGTTTCGCCTCTCGGCAGACGCATTTTCGCAACCATCAATGGATTTTGGACAGCATGGAGATTTTCAAGGGAGACGCAAATCTCTCAAGGGGTTCGTCCGCAGGACGTCTGTTTTTTAGCCGGGTACGTTCTTGTACCCGGTCAAAAGCGCAATCACTCAATGACCCAATCACCTAACGACCCAATCACCCAACTTGAAGCGGAGTCGGTAGTCGCTGGTTACGATGCAGGAAATGTTTTGGAAGGCGTTTCGATTCGTATTGTGACCGGCGAATTTGTGGGATTATTGGGGCAGAACGGAAGCGGCAAATCTACGTTGCTCCGGGTTTTGTCTCATACGCTCAAGCCGTATTCGGGAACCGTAACGCTCGACGGCAAAGAGATCGGGCAATGGTCGCCGCGTGATCGCGCCAAACGCATCGCCTTTGTGCCGCAGCAAGAGACAACGACGTTCGCGTTTACCGTGCAGGATGTGGTGATGATGGGTCGCTATCCACACTTGGAACGTAATCGCCGCGAACAAGCCGCCGATTATGCCGCCGCTCATGATGCAATGGAAATGACCGATGTTCTTCTTTTACAAGATCGCCCTGTCACCAAACTCTCCGGCGGCGAGTATCGGCGTGTATTGATGGCGCGGGCGTTGGCGCAGCAGTCTCCGCTTCTCCTTCTGGACGAACCGACAGCGCATCTCGATATTGCCCATCAAGCCGAACTGCTCTTGCTGGCGCGAAATTTGGCGCATACATCTAAAACCCCGCAGGGCGTTCTGGCGGCACTCCACGATGTCAATCAAGCGGCAGAATTTTGTGACCGAATTGTTTTGCTCCATGCGGGGCGCGTTTTCGCGGAGGGTTCGCCCGACACCGTTCTGACCGAGGACAATCTGCGCCGCGCCTATCACGCCGAAATCCGTATGGGACAGAATCCGCTGACGGGTCGCCCCATGATTCTTTCACTCTCTCCCGAATTTTCTGCCCCCCAAACTGCCGACAATAATTAGAGACGCCATCGGGTATATTCTCGCCATGCACGCACGTATAGAGAGAACGAACACCCGAATTCAACGCGCACACTTTTTCAGGAGAAAATACTTCGATGCGAAAACAAAACTTCGCTCTTTGCTTGGCGGGAATGCTTCTCATTCCCGGAACATTGCTGCTCACTTTGCCCACGGCACAGGCACTTTACCGCGCCGACGACGCTAAAGAGTACAAAATCGAGCGGACTTTCAAGAAGGGCGAAAAAGACCGTTATAATATTGTCTTGAAATTCAATGGAAGCAATCCGACACTCGGCGGCGACTTCAAGTTGACGATGGACATGATCCTGCGCGAAACGGTGAAAGAGGTCAAAGACGGCGTTGCAGAGTACGAGTCGGAATTTGAGCAGGCGTTAGCCAATTTAGGGGGAGGCGAACAAGACCTTTCCAGTCAATTTCCGCAAGCGACATTCAAAGCCGACAAATCGGGGCGAATGTGGAATGTCAAAGTCAAGGGCGGTGATGCCCTGCTTCAAGGCGGCGGCGGCGGAAATGAGCAGTTGATTTCCGTTGTACGTGCGATGTTCTATCCTGCGAAAGCGGTCAAAATCGGCGATACATGGGATGTTCTGGTGACCAACCCGGATACCAAAGACAAAGAGGGCAAGGAAATTACGCAGGCAAAAGGCAAAGCCACGGTGATCGGAACCGAGAAAATTGCAGGTTTTGACGGTCTCAAAATCAAAGTCACCTCTGATATTACTCTTGATCCCAAAGAGAAAATGCCTCTCAAGTTCGAGGGAGACGGGATACTCGACTCGGTTTCCGGCAAAATTCTTATCGTCAAGGGCAGCATGGACGGAACCTTGCCTCAAATCGGCAAATCCACCGCCGACGTTTCGATTTCCTTGATGAAAGAAGACCCCAAAATCGACGTGAGAGACAAAAAGAAGGATAAGTAGGGAACAGGACAATGCAATTCTGATCCACAAAACACACGAAAAAGAACACGAAAACAGATTCACAACAAAGAAGCACAGAGATCAATCATCATGATTCTCTGTGCTTCCTCTGTGTCTCTGTGTCTCTGTGGTTAAGGTGTTCTGTTCCCTGTTCCCTGTTCCCTATTCCCTGTTACCGGTTTGCGCGGGATTTTCTCTTCACGCATGGCGGATTGATAGGCGAACGCCGCCATGATGATCGCGGCTTGCTTCATATCGTCGGCTTGAATGCGATCATAGTTGTCTTGATTCGAGTGGTGTGTTCGAGTGCCGTACTCGACGGGGTCTTGAATGAACTGGAAGCCCGGAAGCCCCACGCCATCGAACGACTGGTGATCCGTGCCGCCCGTATTATTCAGAGTGACGGTAGACGCGCCCATATCTTTGAAGGGTGTCAGCCATTCACCGAACAGGCTGGCAACCGCTTCGTTGCGCTGACAATAGATGCCGCGAATTTTGCCCGTGCCGTTGTCGAGATTATAGTAGACCGAAAATTTCTCGTGTTCCGGCTTGTAAGTGATAGGCTGTGGCGGCGTTCCGGGTGAAGCAGGCGTTGTAGGCGTGGGACGCTCGGCGAAATGCTGCGCGACATAGGCACGCGAACCGAACAGCCCCTGCTCTTCGCCCGTCCATAGCCCGACGCGGATCGTGCGGCGCGGTTGGAGGTTCAACGCTTTGAGAATGCGGGCGGCTTCCATCGCCACCGCGACACCGGCGGCGTTATCCGTTGCTCCCGTCGAACCGTGCCATGAATCGAGATGCCCACCCATCATCACGACCTCGTCTTTTTTGTCACTGCCCGGAATTTCTGCAACGGTGTTATATGCCATCAAGTCTTTGTCGTGGAATTTGACTCTGAATTCGACCTGCATCGTGAGGGTTTCGCCCTGCTGAATCATGCGTGACAGGCGGTTATAGTCTTCGTTTGCCAGAACCATCTGCGGGATGATTTTCGGGGCGTCTTTGTCGTATGCGGAGCGGCGTCTGCTGCCCGGCTTGGTCTGCTGCGGCACGCTCGCCGACTGCACAAACAGGGTTCCGCCGTCGCCGTTGAAACTGGGATCGACAATCAGCGCGACGCCCTCTTTTTGGTAGAACTCGGACTTCTTCGCCGCAAACTCCCTCGCCGCAGGATTGGGCTGTTCGTCTTCATTCTCGTGATCATGTTCATCCCTGAATCCGCGATTGCCGCCCGAAGCCCCCAAAGGTGCGCTCGCCATTTTGCTCAACTGCTCATCGGTATAACGGCGTCCCTGCGGATCGAACCACGCTTTCAGGGCGCGAACCCTGCCGTTGAGGATAATCGCGCCTTTGAGTTTGCCGCGATATTGTTCCAGTCCTGCCTCATCTGTCGCGTCTACGACCATTACTTGACCGTTGGCGCGGACGGACGGCGACCACGCTTTCGGAAAGGCGATCAACGGGATGCACTGCGGCGAACTGACTTGCGCGGAGAATTTCTCCAAAGTCCAGCCGCGCCCGAACGGTCCCCACGCTTCGAGATGGGCGTTCTGCAATCCCCACTTTTCCATCGTGTCGCGTGTCCATTCGTTGGCACGCTTCAGAGCGGGCGTTCCTGTCAGACGCGGACCGATAACATCGGTAAGATACGAGAGCGTCTGCATTACCTGCGAACGCTGTGTGCCTTCCTCTTTGATCTTGTCGATCACCTCGGACGGAACCGAATTTTGCGCCCATACCGGCGCAGAGAGAGCCATGCCGAGCGAAAACAAGGCAAGGCGCGATGCACGAATCATGGAACAAATTCCTCCTGAAAATAAAATCGTGACCGTCATGGTCAAAAAAATTCAGCGTTGAAGTGACGACATATTCGCCACACGCCTCCCTGCCTCCTGCTTCACTCGATTCTGCCGGAGATTATCACCCGTTTTCGGTGGGATTGACAAGGCGTGGAGCAGTGCGCGGCGGCTCAGCAAACGTGATTCCTTCATAAATTTCTGAAAGCGGCGCGGCAAACTCAATCGCTTCCAATGTCAGGACACTGTCAAGCCCTGCATACTCGGTTAATTGCCATCCCTCGCTGTTGCGGGTGAACTTCTGAATCAAGGGCTGATCTTGAGAGACCAACACATAGACTTGGAACGATTCGAGCAGTTTATAATGCGCGAATTTGTCTCCCTTGTCGAACGCTTCTGTTGAAGGTGAAAGAACTTCAACAATAACCAGCGGATTCACAACGGTATCTTTGTGCAAATCGGTCAAAATCGGTTCGCCGCAGATAACCAAAAGATCAGGGTAGAGATAGGAACCCGTCGCTTTGTTCAAAACGCGAATGTCATTGATATTCGCTTTGCAGCCACGCCCGCGTAGATGCGCTTTGATGAGACTACCTAAGTTGAAGGTGATATCATTGTGTGGGAGGCTTCCCCCCGCCATCGCATACATGACGCCGTTGATATACTCGTGTCTCACTGTCGAACCGCGCTCGATGGCAAGATAATCTTCCGGAGAGATGTACGGTATTTGGGCTAAGCTGTGCATAATTTTTCTCCTACTTTGCACGTTGTGTTCAACAAATCGCCTTGCTTTTCCTGCTTTTGTCCTTCCTCAAACGTAATATGACAGAAGGAAATCGGGCGAACGAACGCGAATACTCTCCTGCGCGAAAGAGCGTAGATATAATAGCGCAAAGTCTCCACAAGGGACGCGCAAACCCAAAATTCTCTTACGAAGAGGTAAGCACACGACATTATGGCACTGCAAGAGTTATTGATACCACAAATGGGCGAAGGACTCCAGGAAGTCATCATCGAGACATTCCACAAACAACCCGGTGACACGATTGCCCGCGATGAAATCCTCTATAGTATGGAAACCGATAAGGCGGTTATGGAAGTCGAGTCGCCGTATGCGGGCGTCTTGAAAGAGTGGCTGGCGAGTGAAGGTGATCTCCTGCCGATAGGTGCGCCTGTCGCCCTCATCGAAGTCGAAAGGGAACAGGCAGGAAGGGAACAGGGAACAGGGAACAGGGAACAGGACACTTCCAACAGCACGCTTCCTGATCCCCAATCCCTAATCCCTAATCCCTCGCTTGTAGTTCCGCCCCGCACCCGCGCCTACGCCAAACAGCATGGTCTTGGCGAGGATGAATTGCAGAAGATTGCTGCGCCGTCCGGCAAACTCATGCCCGCTGACATTGACGCTTATCTCGCCCGCAAATCTGCCGCCCTACCCATCGAACCGGAACCCGCAGACAACGCCGATTGGCTGGAGAAACCGCTCGGTCAGCAGCAGCGCGTCTTTATGTATCGCCTCAAACGCAGCGCACAAGTTGTGATTCCTGCGACAGCGAAACGGTTGATCGCATGGACGCCGATCCGCGAAGCCGCCGAAAAGATCAAGGCACGCGGCGGGGTTCAGCCGTCCTCGTTTCAGACGTTTGCGTATGCCGTCATGCAAGCCGTGAAGGAGCATCCGCGCTTTCGGTCCGCGCTCCTCGGCGAGACAACCATTCGGGAATACAAGCACGTCAACGTCGGGATCGCCGTTGGTCTGCCCGATGGACAGCTGACAATTGCCCAAGTCAACAAGGCAGACGCGCTGTCGTTCGAGGAGTTTATTACTGCCGCGCAAACCCAAATCCGCAAGGCACGCGAAGGCGAAGATCAAGCCGACGAGACAACTCAACTGCTTCTGACCTATATGGGACCTTATGAGATCATTGATGCGGTTCCTGTATTGGTCGCGCCCGCCGTCGCCGTATTGTTCATCGGTTCTGTCTTCATGCAGGAGGGGCAGCCCGTCGTCACGCTCGCCCTAACCTTCGATCACCGCTTGATTCAGGGAATCGAGGCAGCAAACTTCCTGAAAACTATCGCCGATAATGCCGCCAAAATCGACTCGCTTCTTGAAAACCCATGAGCAAAAACTTTTCCCGCAAAACCTTTCTGAGCGGCGGAATGGGCGCGTTGGCACTGACGCCGCACGCCCTTTCTGCCCAAAACCGCGCTGATAACTCCGCAAAGGGCAAACGCATGATCACGCCAAAACCTCAGCAGCTTGCTTGGCAGCAAGCGGAACTTTCGATGTTTGTGCATTTCGGCGTCAACACCTTCACCAACCGCGAATGGGGCGACGGTAAGGAAGACCCGCGCATTTTCAACCCGACCAAACTCGATGCGCGGCAATGGGTGCAGACAGCAAAAGAGGCGGGGTTTCGTTACATGATTCTGACGGCAAAGCATCACGACGGCTTTTGTTTGTGGCAAAGCAAATATACGGAGCATTCCGTCAAAAACAGCCCGTGGCGCGACGGCAAAGGCGACGTTGTGCGGGAATTTACGGACGCTTGCCGTGAAGCCAAAATCAAAATCGGTCTGTATCTTTCGCCTTGGGATCGCCATGAACCGCGCTATGGCGACTCGCCCGCTTACAACAGATATTACACCGACCAAATGACGGAACTGCTCACCGGATACGGGGACATCGCGGAAATTTGGCTCGACGGCGCGAACGGCGAAGGACCCAACGGCAAAAAGCAAGTTTATGATTTTGAGGCATTCAAGCAGACTATTCGGAAGTATCAGCCGAACGCCGTGATTTTCGCGCCCATCGAAATGGAACCCGACATTCGCTGGATCGGCAACGAAAGCGGCAGTGCAGGCGATCCGTGCTGGGCGACCTTCGACGCTAAAGCGTTTCTCGAAACTCAAGCCAAAAACGCCAATGATCCGGCACTGACGGCAATGTATCAGCATGGACACGCCAACGGCTCACTGTGGATGCCCGGCGAGACAGATGTTTCTATTCGTCCCGGTTGGTTTTGGCACAAAGAGGAAGACGCAAAAGTCAAGCCCATTTCGCACCTTGTTGATATTTATTATCAGTCGGTGGGACGCAACAGCCTGTTGCTGCTGAATGTGCCGCCGAACAACGAGGGGCTTTTTGCCGCGTCCGATGTCGCCCGCTTGAAGGAATTGCGGCAAGCGTTGGGCAGGGAGTTCGCGCAGAATTTGGCACAAGGCGGAACCGTCACTGCCAGCACCGCCGCGAAGGGACACAAGCCGGAAAGCGTTCTCGACGGCAACGCCAATACCTATTGGCAACCTAATGTATCGGGCGGCGGTTCGATGTTCGAGGTCGTTCTGCCGAAGCCCGCCCAAATCAAAACGCTCCTTACGCAAGAGTATATTGTCAACGGTCAGCGCGTCAACGGCTATACAATAGATGCGCTGACGGACGGCGGCTGGAAAACTCTGGTGCGCGGCGAAACGGTAGGGTATAAGAAACTGGATCGCGTCGCGCCCGTAACCGCTGCGAAATTGCGCTGGGTGTTTGTCGGCACGGAATCTGCATCACAAATTCAGACTATCGCCGCCTATTGAACGCCGAAGAAAGTAAAGAACGATGTCCGCACTCAAACAACAAATTCATTCCGTGACTGCGGAAGAATACTTTCGTTACCGCAAGCATCGCGATGGCAGGAGGCAGTACTTCACATGGTCGCTTGGGCGGAATGGCATACCGTCTTCTCTATAATTTGGTCGAAACAAACGGTTGTGAAGCGTTCAACTCCGATACAAGTGTTGCTGTCGAAGCGTATAGCAACTACTATTTTCCTGATGCCTCTGTCATTTGCGGCGAGCCGATCATTGACGACAAAGAGAATATCGTTAATCCTGTTCTGATTGTCGAAGTGTTGTCGCCATCAACCGCACTCCATGATCGTAACACCAAGTTCGAGCGATATAAAACGATACCTACGCTGGAGTATTATCTGTTGATTTGAGGGAACTTGCGCCAATATACCCGCAAATGTTTCGCGATGCGGTCAAGCAGGCACTCGCGCATCAGAACAAAATGGGCAGTGTAACTTGGCAGACCCCAGTGGCGTATGAAAATTGGCTACAGAAATTTTGCTTGTTGGCGGAAATGCTTGCTGCCGTAGATCGGGGAGAACCGCCCGAACTTCTCAATCCAAACATGGCAGGTTTGATTCCACCGACAGGGCTTAGGAACTGTAAAAGTATAACTTCCCGGCTTCATAGGTCAAGACAAGACAGAATTCGGGAAGTTATACTTTTACAGTCACTTAGAAGCGGACCGGGATGGTGAACGAAAGGAACAAAATCATGGTGATACAGAAACAGGAAAATACGGCAGGTATTCAATCCCTTTTGGTGGATAAAGAGTGGCTAAGGCAGAGAGTTGCAGAACGAAATGCAAAAATGGGCATCGTTCATAATCCTCATGCAACGGCAGAGGAGTCTCGCCGGTTGATCATGGAATGTGGCGTGCGTCCTGAAGATAACTTGTTTTCTTGCGGCATTATCGCCGCACGCGATGAGGAATAATAGGTCATGCCGATTCTGCTGTGGGATGCAAGCGCACTGGCAAAGCGATACGTTCAAGAAGTAGGAAGCGATATTGTAGAGGAACTTTTTGCGCGGGTTCCTTTCTCGCAAATCGCTGTAACAATTTGGGGCTACTCCGAAACCTTCTCGATTTTATTACGGCGAAGAAATGGAGGAGTCATTTCGCAGTCTGTCTTTACAGAAGCCGTCTCTGCTCTTGATGAAGAATTTGTCGTCCATCAAGAGACCGTGCTATTAGCGATAGATAACTCTGCGGTATTCGATGGAATTGACTTGATGCTCAAGCATAATATCAATTCTGCCGATGCCTCCATTCTTGCCGTATTTCTGCGGTATGTCTCCAAATCCGTCCTTCCTTGCATTATGATTGCCGCCGACCAACGCCTTCTTCGTGCCGGAGAAGCGGAAGGACTCGCTGTCATCAATCCCGAAACGGCTTCGCTCACCGATATTTCCTCGATGTTATCATTATGAGTACACTCCACTTAGTCACGACACCGACGCCGGAACCGGAAACGCCGCCCGCTCGCAATCCCGGCATTCCGCTCGATACTGCGTGGCTCGCAGAAGTCCGCACCAATCGCGCCGCCATCGAACGCCGTACCGCCACGCTCCCAACCCGCCGCACCGTTAAAAAAGAATGGCAGGCAGCGTGGCTGTTGCGTGCCATCTCCTGTATTGACCTGACGACGCTCGCCGGTGACGATACGCCGACCAATGTCCGAAGGCTTTGCGCCAAAGCCGCGCATCCCGTGCGTGCCGACGTTCTCGCAGATTTGGGCGTCACGGGCTTGAATATCCGTTGCGGGGCGGTCTGCGTTTATCACGAGATGATTCCGTATGCCCTTGAAGCTCTGCGCGATACGGGGATTCCGGTGGCGGCAGTTTCGACGGGATTTCCCGCCGGATTGTCGCCGTTTGAGACCCGTGTTCGGGAAATCGAACTGTCTGTCGAGGCGGGCGCGGAGGAAATTGACATTGTGATTTCGCGGCGTCATGTGCTGTCCGGCGATTGGGAGTCACTTTATGAGGAAGTCAAGACATTTCGGCAGGCGTGCAGACACGCCCATATCAAGACGATTTTGGCGACGGGAGAACTCGGCACACTTCGCAATGTGGCGCGTGCGAGTCTTGTCTGTATGATGGCAGGAGCCGATTTTATCAAGACTTCGACGGGCAAAGAACCCAACAACGCCACGCTTCCGAACAGTTTGGTCATGGTGCGAACCATTCGGGAGTATTGGGAGCGCACGGGGCATGAAGTGGGTTTCAAGCCCGCTGGCGGCATTCGTACCGCCAAGCAATCATTGGACTGGCTGACGCTGATGAAAGAAGAACTCGGCAATCGCTGGCTGTCCTCGCACTTGTTCCGATTGGGAGCCAGCAGTCTGCTTGCAGACATCGAACGGCAACTGGAACACGGCTTGACCGGCAACTACGCAGCCTATCATCATCACCCAATGGCGTAATCCAATGAGTAGTCGTTAACCCGTAATTAGGTGAGACGTTGACATAAATCTCCGCGCCGAATTTTGACAGTTTGGCTGTTTTTGACCCAGTGCGGCTCGCTTTCCTTATTCTAAACTCTCCTCTCGCATCGGGTACTGAAAGTACTCGGCAAGAAAGTACAAGCGTCTTTACCTCACCCCCAACCCCTCTCCTGATACCCGAACAAGTTCGGAGGAGAGGGGAGTCCATACACGGATGGTCGCGTCTGAAAGACGCTTGTTTTTTCCAGACGGGGGTTGAAAACCTCCGGTGCGAGAGGTGAGTTATAAACTCTCCTTACTTAGCACAATGGAGCAGCAACGTCGTCTCCCCTCGAAATCCAATGTCTTGCGTGCCTTGCCCGATGTCCGCCGACAGCCCAATTTCACGAGTGCCGCGCTCACGACAGCCCAATTCCAAAATGCCGTATTCCGTCGCCGAGCCGTTCAGTATCAACCGTTCGGAGTCGGGAGCAAGCCCCTTGAGACGTACTGTCAGCCAACTGTTCTGCCCTGTTGGCTTCGTTGGTGCAAGAACAGCCGGGTCAGACGCAGCAATTCGCAAGGGAGCCGTAACCCCTGCCTCGTTGATGATCTTGACCAGATATAAACGGTTTGCGCCAACTCGGAGAGCGACTTTGACGCCGCCGCGCTCCAATTTAACCCGTGCCTCCGGGTTGATCTGCACAGTCAAAACGGTATAGGCGGCAAGCACCGAATCGATCTGAGCAAACTCTTTTTGCCGCACAAGCCGCTTCAACAAAGGCGCAAGCGTCGCGGGAAAAGACTTCGGAGATCGCTCCATAAGACGAGTCAATGACTGCATCGCCGCATCGGAAGAAACGTCTATTCGGCGGACAGGAGTTTGTTGAGCAGACACAGGCGTCTGACCGTTCCCGCAAAGTCCGAGCCATGCGATTACAATGCCTCTCGCTATCCCAACTTCAACGCGCATTGCCGCCTATTCCTCTGTGGTTTCTGACAAGATACGGCGATAGGCTTGCCGCGCATGATCATAAGCCTGTTGTGCCTCTGTCTTCTCGGCGTCGGCGATGAACCGCTCTTTCTGTTTCCAGCACTGATCCACCGACTGCAAGCACCACAAGGCACTGCGACGATTGGCGCGGATCGGCTTGTCGCCCAATAAAACGAAAAACGGGTTGGTATGAGAACTGCCGAGAATCCGCAAGGCGATCCATCCGCTTGTTTTCATTGGAATATCGAACGTCATCGGGCGCGTTCTGCCGTCTGCAATCAACGATTGCTGCGCCACGGGATAGCCATTGACAACCACCTCGACAATCTGAGAAGGTGTCTCAGCGCGGAGGGGAATCTGCTTGCCAACCGCGACATTCGCCGTCAATCTTACTTTGCCGGGTGAAGAGAGCCGGACTTCGCTTGCGTCTTCACCAACTCTTTGCCCGTTCAAGCGGAAGTCCAGCAAATGACTCTGTCCGTCGCTCACATAACTGCTGCCCGCCCGAATCCCTTCACACCACGCATCGAAATTCAACGCGCCTGTGAGATGGACATACGAGCGTCCTTTGCCCACACGTTCGCCGGAAATGCACGGGAAATCCGTTTCGCCGCTTATTCGCGTGCGATAGCCGCAATTGAGTGTGTGATACCAGATATTCAGTTCCGCCAGCCGATCTGTGTCCATTGTCGCCAAAAAGTCTATCGCGGGAGTTGGCTTGCCATCCTGTCCTTCAACCTCATGGGTCACATCTACGATGTATTCCATTGCTCCAATGCCGTCGAAGGGCGGCACACTGTAGGAGGGCAAACCGCCGGGACCATCCTGCTCTGCCACACGCCCGACAGAACCGCTCAATCCGATGGCAGAATGCGCGGTTCCGCACACCGCACCCTGCTTCTTTGCCCAGCGGAGTGTGTTCAAGCCCAGCGTCCACCAATGCGCCGTCGAATTGCCGCCCGGCGGAATCTGCTGATTGAGACGCAGCAGACACAGATGCCCCGACTGATGCGAACCGAACCCCGATACCTCGATGTCATAGCGTAAAAGATACGGCGCGTGCGAAACTTTGTCCAGTGTCCCGGTGAAAAATTGCTTCTGGAAATCGAAACACGGTCCCCACGTTAAATTACACCCGACCTTGAGGTCTTCACCGATACAGTGACGCATCATATCGGCGGGCAGAACGCCCTGCGTCGGATTGGAATAGTGAGCGCACCCCGCCGCATGAATATGATGATCGCCCGACCACCAGCCCGATTTTGCCGGATCGATCCAGCGTTTGACCCGATACGTCAGAAGCGCAGACTTTGCGCCGACTGTCAATGTTTTGGTTTCCGTGATCGATTCCGGTCCGCGTCTGCAAACAACGGTATAGACCCCTGAAGGAAGGCGCACCGTTTCGCCGTCGGCACGATAGATTTGCGTCTGAAAATGGAAATCGGGCGCGAGCCGCTTGGCTTGCGGGGGGTAGACTCGCCCTTGTGCGTCCCGAATTGAAAACCCGGCAGTTGTGGGTTTGCCCTGTTCATCCTGCACCCGAAAGCGCACAGGATAAGACGGCACGCACCGAAAATTTATTGCAAGCGGCGTCCAAACGGTTCCGGCTCCGTCTTCGTTGGAAATCTCGATCCACGCAATTTCGACGCGCCCTGCCGCGCCGCCGAGGTCGAGGCGAAACTGAGTCAAATCTCCTTCGGCGTCAAACGGAACAGAACATTCCTGCCATTGTTCGCCGGAGTGATTCAAGGCAAAAACCGCTTGACGTGCGCCGCTGAACTGAGGATGCTCTTGCGTCGCCCAAAACAGTTGCCCTACATCTTCATGATCGATCCGAAACCGCATCCGAAACCGCATTTTGCCGCCCGGCATTGACAGTGGAGCCGCCATATACGGATCGATATTTGTGGTATGAACGGTCAGCACGCCCTTTTCGACAGACAAGCGGCAGTCGCTGAGTGCCTTCCAGCCGCTTGCCCCTGCGCCGAACGTCCACTGCCGAATCGATCCGCTCGCTTTTGGCTTCTGCCCGGACAGCGGAGCGCGATTATTTTGCTTCACGGCGAACTGAAGCGTCGCGTTATTGCTGCCCGCCTTGCGGCTATAAATCTGCACAATTCGGTATTCTAATCCCAGTCCGCTCAGTTCCGGGTACATCGGCGGTGCGTGATACGTTTCCAGAGCAAGCCACCGTTTGGAGACCTCATTCCGAGGCGACTCAGGCAGGGGGCGAGCGTTGTCGCTTTTCAGCAGCAGAGGAGAAGTCACGCCCGCATCATTGACGACTTTGATCAGACACAGCCGCCAGCCTTGTTCTACCAGTGCGGGGCGAGAGGGATTTGCAGTCGCTTGAAGCGGCTTGCCCTGCCGGATGCGTACCGCCACGAGACACAACGGGTCAAGCAACTTCTCAATGGCGCGAGTTGTCGCTTTGGCGTTCGCCTGACGGGCAAGTGTATCGAGTTTCTGTTGTGTTTGGAGGGGAAGAGGTTCCCCCAAAAACGCAAGCGTTTCCCGTAATCGCCGGATTTGTGCCAGTAGCGGCTGTGTCTCAACTCGGACGGCAAGCGGCATCTCTGCCGCAAAACAGCCTGATGGAAGGAGCGCGTCTGCCAGTCCCATCAGGCAAAAAAGAAAGCACGCCGCAATACGTTTTCGTACCCAAAGTTCTCTCTGCATGGTATGCCTCACTCCACTCCGCTTTGTGCTTTTGTCATGCCCACGACTCCTAAAGAAAACATCAAGCGATTATTCTGTGTGCGCCTTTGCTCTCCGCAATAGAGGGATCAGAGCGCGTAACGCTTCATTGACTTCCTCAGAATTGGGAAAGAATTCCTGAACGTCGGAAGAGAGGTAAATCACTCGATCATGCGCCATGAAAGGACGCGTGGTGACTTCACCGTTCTTTTGAACAATTTCCACCGTGGCATTCTCGGAGGTGATTTTGCCATATTTCGCCCGAATGCCTTTTTTACCCTTCAAATTATATTCGGGAAGCGTCCCATCATTGTATTCATCCTTCATAGTTTTGTCTTTCTTTTCGTGTTACTTTTCGGCAACTGAGGATTCGAACCAAAGTGAGATTAGGGTCAATCTCTTGTTGAGTATGGATAACGACCAAAAGGCGCGATCTCATCGAATTCCCGAATGTCAGAAAACGCTCTTCCTCATCAGAATGTTTCTCATCGGAATAGGTGACATAAAACTCATCTGCGAAGACGCTCTCTGCCTCCTCAAACAGAATGCCGTGCTTGCGGCGGTTCGCCTCTGCTTTCTCTTCATCCCACCGGAATATATACTCCATTTCTCCGCTTTCTACAAGGATACCACAGTTTCAACCGACGCGGAGACAACGCAAAAGAGAGGCTGCGTGCTATGCAATATGTGCGCCCTGTGCCTCGACATAAACACTGTAAACCGATTGGCTCGCGGTCATGAACAGGCGGTTGCGCCGCACGCCGCCGAAGCAGACATTGCTGCAAATTTCGGGAAGCAATATCTGTCCGATGCGCTTGCCTTCGGGATTAAAAACGTGAACGCCGTCGTAACCTTTGCCGACCCAGCCCGCGCTCGACCAGATATTGCCGTCTCGGTCAGCGCGAATGCCGTCTGCCAAACCCGCAACTTCCTTGCCGTCCACCGTCAGTTTCATCGAAGCGAACTCGCGCCCGTTTTTGAGTGACTTGCCATCCGAAACGTCCCAAACCTTGATATTTTTCGGGGCTTGCGGATCATGCGACGAACCCGTATCGGCGGCATAGAGCCTTTTGTAATCGGGAGAGAAGCAGAGACCGTTCGGCTTGAAAATTTCGTCTGTGACTTTGGCAAGTTGCCGAGTTTTGGGATCAATTCGATAGATCGCCTCTTTAATCTCCAAATCGCCCTTGAACCCTTCGTAGTTGCCGAGACTGCCATAGCCGGGATCGGTGAACCAGATTCCGCCGTCGGGATGAACCACCACATCGTTGGGCGCATTGAACGGCTTGCCGCCGAATTTCTCCGCTAAAACCGTAATCGTGCCGTCATGCTCATAGCGAACGACGCGGCGCGTGCCATGTTCGCAGGACAACTGCCGCCCCTCATAGTCGAAGGTGTTGCCATTGCAGTAATTCGAGGGATTGTGATAGGTGCTGACGTGTCCATCTTCCAAGAGCCAGCGATGATGGACGTTGTTCGGTATGTCGCTCCAAACAAGAAACCGCCCCGCGCCACTCCACGCCGGACCTTCTGCCCATAGCATTCCCGTTGCGATGCGCTGAATCGGGGCATTGCCAACTTTGTACTTGGCGAACTGCGGATCAAGAACGACAACGTCCGGTTCGGGATAGCGCACCGGCGGCGCATTGGGGCTGTAGTCCCGGTCTTGGGCGAGTGCCGAACTGGTCAGCGTTGTGACCGTTGCAGCAAGAAACGTGCGGCGTGCGAATGAAGTAGGTGACGACATCGTATCCTCTTTTGTGAGTGAAATAGTCTTGCGAGAGAAGTGAAGTTTCCGCAGAGGGGCGTCAAGTTCCTGCCTTATATTTTCGGTTTTATTTGATTTTACGAAGTTCACGCTAGCGTTGGCACAAATCAACGGCGGCTTTGAGAAAGAACGCTTCAAACACTGCCCTCCACCAATTGGGGGGCAATCATGTCTATAATCCTATAACAAACTTTTCTGGACACGCTTTCATCCGCCAAAATTTGTTCTGCGTTCGAATTTGAGCGAGTTCCTGCTTAGAGCAATGTTCGTAGGGTATTTGAGATAGCCATTCGACTTCTCGAAAATGACGACAATGCCAGTGTAATTGATTTCCTTCTGTGTATTTATAGCGGCCATGTGCTGTATCTTTGATCCGTCCTATGTAGACCTGCTGGTCATTTTTACAAGCATATACAATGATATCTTCGGGCTGGGCTTCGCACAAGAATCTGTGTAATACACCTGCCGAGTCCCTGAACCATTTCTCACGCTTTTTCTCTGTCCATGTGGGGATATCTTCGTGATTTTCATATATCCCACGAATTTTTCTGACAAAGGCTGATACGTCACTGCCTTCTTTCACCAAATTCGCCAAACTTCCTGTAAGCGGCCATCCTATACCAACAAGCCCTTCTCTAAAGAAAACGCCGTCACTGAAGTCGCCACCTGCTCCCTCATGGTAACCCGGATAAAAACCCCATATTGTTGATTGTTTGTTCATGTGATAAATCCACTTTTCCCTGCTGAAATATTTCGGCAGAACGCGAGGAATCTTCTGTTTTCTTTCCTCAGTTTCTCGTTGCTTATCGGTACGACTTGACCTGCTTCCAAAACTCGGACGCGGGAATTTTGAGACCGCGAGCGATAGACAAGGGCAAGTCCTGTTCGTGCGGCACACTCAACGGCAAAGGAACGGTGCGAACCTCCTCGATGTCCTCGAACAGCGGCTTGAATCGCTCCGGCACAGTGTTGACGATAATCAGAATTTTGCCATTCCAGTCGCCCGTTCCCCACATCCAATAGGCATTATGCCCCGACAGCGCACGCGGCACACCTTTGCCCTTGAGAAAATAGTCTATGGCTCCCGCTTCGCCGTAATTGTTGGTCAAAATCGCGCAGTCGTCCTGTTCAGGCAGGGGCAGAGTGCGGTAAATATCGTAGACGGCTTGCGAGAGTTCGTACCAGCCGTGCATATCGGCATAGAACTGCGGCAATAGCCCCGTGCCGCCTTTCTCTTCCTGCGGCGGCGCAATTCCAAGAGTGCGGGAATAGGCGATATACGCTCCGACAGGCAGAACCGGCATTCCCATCGGCATCAGCACAACGCCGCCCACCGACAAGCCCGACAAAACCAAACGCCGCACCCAAAGTTTGGCGAGGACGCGCTCCCAAAAAACGCCGCCAAGTGCGAAAATCGGCGCATACGCCGGAACCAGATAACCGGAACGGCTTTTCCCATTGACCAGCAAGACCACCAAAACCGTCAGAAACATCACGCCGAGCAGACGCCCCGACGCCCCCGCCTTACCGCGAACGCCCCAAACGATTCCCATGAGCCAAATCGGAAACGTCAGCGGATTCATTTGCAGAAACTGCGTGAAGAGAAACTGCGCGGGCGGATTGTCCTCCATCTTGTCGCTGAGGGAATTGGCGGCAAATTCGCGAATCGGATAACCGTTCTGAGCCTGCCAAACGAGATGCGGCGCGAAAATGAAGAGGGCAGCAGCAACCGCGATCCAAACCTGCGGCTTGAGCAAAATTCGGCGATACGGCGTTGCCAGAACGCCCGCCGTCAGCCCCGCAATCAGCCATAACACGCTCATTTTATTGAGCAACGCCAAGCCGAGAACAACACCGAAAAGAAGCCAGACGCCCTCACCCCCAACCCCTCTCCCCTTTATCCGCGCAAGCGCGGGGGGAGAGGGGAGAATCCGGTCTTGAGACTCCCCCTCTGCCCGAATTTGTTCGGGAGAGGAGGTTGGGGGGTGAGGGAGACATTTCACCAGCAGGCAGCATAACGCCATCCAAAAGAAAAGGTCGAAGGCATTCATAGAGAAAAAGTGCGAGAGGGCGAGCGTGACGGGTGCGACAATCCACGCCAGCATCGCCAATATCTGTGCGAACCGTTTGCCGCCAAGCCGATGGGTCAACCAGCCGATAAGATAGACTGTGGCGCACGAGGCAAAGAGAGACGGTAGTCGGATGGCAAACAGCGTGTCGGTGAAGAGTTTGCGGGTCAGAGCGAGAACGGCAACGGAGAACGGCGGATGATCGACATAACCCCACGCGAGGTGATCGGCACACGCGAGATAATAGAGTTCGTCGCGAAAAATGCCGTACTGCGTCAAAAACGGCAGATGCAATGCGAACGCTGTAATCGCCAGCGTCAGCCACAATGCCGGACTTGCGGCGTTCGCCGTTTCCTGCGGGGTTGTCTCGTGTGCGGTCGTCATGTGTCTCGCCCTTTCTCTTTCCCCAAAAACCTACGGGCAATGTCAACGACTGTCTCCTTAAAGGAGACGGCTTGTCTCTAACTTGAGGCGGTGGAACATAAGGGCGGCTGAATTACCCTTTTAACGGTGTCGAGGCTGACGGTCTGCCCTTCCACATTCCATGCGAGGGTGTCCTTGTTGAGTTTGATTGCACCCATTGGCGCAAACAGTGCCGCTGTTTGTGCCGAACCGTGTTGTAATGGCTGTTGTGGGCATTCTATCGGCATACAAGGAAATCATCGTGACGAGGGTTTAACCCCCCGATGCGAGAGGTGAGTTCCTAAATTCCTTGCACCTCTCTGTTCCGATTTTGTTCCAAACTTAAGAGTATTGTGGCACAATTTTCTTGAGGAATAAAACCTCTCAAAATTAGGCAACCGGATTTATAACCTTAACCTACACATCGTTTTTTGCCCGAAATACCGCCGCAAGTGTGTGACAGGCGGCACCGCGCAACGCTGTGAGGAGTTGATGCGCGAACTGGATATACGCCCCCGCCGTGCCTGAACCGAACGCCCCTCAATCTTTGCGTGAAACAGTATCTGCATTTGTCTGATCAATCTGCGGCGTATCCCGCGCCAGTCTGGTTTGCACTCTCCCGAAACCTCACACTCAAGCAGGAATTTCCGGCGTCTCTCGCGAAAGAGGGACGTACTATGCCAAACGTGATTCTTGTCAGCCTCGATAACCCATGCCGACCGCCTGTCGTGCTACGGGCATTTCCGCCGTACCAGTCTGCGTATCTCGACTTATAAACTCACCTTACGCACGGCACTCTCAAAATGAGGTCGAAATTTCTCATTCGATGAGAGAGGTCTGCGTAAGGTGAGTTATAAAGTAACTCCCTCGATCAGAATATGGCTGTGAACCGATAGATTTGTAGTTCGAGGCTACCACAGGAAGAAATCAAAACATAACAGGTATGATTGCAAATGCGCTGCAATGGCTTACCAAGGAACCGTACCGATGTCCGAAATTGCCCTCACCCAACCACAACAGAATCAACTTCTGCCCCTTTTACAAATGCAGCCAGCGCAAACGCTGGCAGAAGTGTATCGCACAATGGCGACCCGCCCCCTTGTGACTGAGCAGGAACGCCAAGCCTTCTACAGAGATATGAATGCAGTGCGAGGCGGTGACAAAATCGCGCATATCAAGCGCGATCTCGAACGTGAACACGGCATTTCGTACTTCAAAGGGTTCTTTATGGGGCATTCCGGCGTCGGGAAATCCACCGAAATCAAAAGGCTTGAAGGGATGGTGGAGAGCAAATTCCGCATCCTCCGCATCCACGCGACGGACGACCTCAACGGTGCCGATTTCCGTCCCTTCGACGTGTTGTTCGTTATCATTCTGCGCTTGACGGAAGCCCTCAGCAGATTGGAGGCGCAGGATAAAATTCCGGCGGAACTCCTTGACGCTCTCTATCAATGGTTTCGCACCAGTGAGTACACGGAGATTAACGAGCGCGAAGGAACCATCAGTGAAACCAAAGAGGCAGGAATGCCGAAGAAACTCAGTGAACTCTTCGGGCTGGTCTTCAATATCAGCAATTCCCTGCGATTTCTCTCCAAAAGGCAGAACACAACCACAGAATATAGCTACAAGACGATGGGGCAGTTGATCGATCTGATGAACCGTCTCTTTGTTGCTGCCAATCTCCAAATTCAAGCGGAGGGCAAGGAGTGGGTCGTTATCGGAGAGGATTTCGATAAGCGGGGGGTGTCGCCTGCTCGCGTTGAAGAACTCTTTATCGAACACGCCAACATCTTCACGAGCCTACAAATCCATCTCATTTTTAATATCCCCAGCGCACTCGCCTATTCGGAGAAGGCACAAGAGTTGCCAAAAATCCATCGCTACAGCATCTTCGACACGCCCGTCTATACACGGAAACATCAACCCGATACAAAAGGACGTGATGCTCTTAGAGAGGTGATGGATGCCCGTGTAAACCCCGCGCTTTTTGCGGAACGACAGCAAGAGCGGCTGATTGTGGCGTCCGGTGGCAACCTGACCGAGCTTTTTGTCCTGACAGTGGCGGCAGCAGACAATGCAGCTGTGCGCTCCGGTGAGGAGGGGCATATCGAAGAGGAGGATGTGACGCGAGCCATCAACGAACGACGGCGCGAATATCGCAACGCCCTCGGTTCGTCCCCCTATGACCCCAATCCGATCCCCTATACCGACAAAGCCAAACGCCTTGTTGCGGTCTATTATCAGGAGCCGGATCACAAAGTTCCTGACCGCGTCCTCTATACTCTCATTGTAGGGCGCGCCGTGCAGGAGTTCAATGGAATTTCGTGGTTCAGCGTCCATCCTCTGATCGTTGACCAGTTGATAGAAGATAAAAGACTCAAACCCAATGATACAGGAACCGTTCCCGGCGGAACCATCTAATATGGAACCGCCCGACTCCGAGACGATTGCGGCAGTGACGGCGCGATTGCTGCGTTGGGGACGTGTTGCGCCTGCGGGACTGGCGCGGGTGGAGTATGTCTCTGCGAGGGCGCAGGAGGGGGTGCTGGAGAGGTTGCGCCGTGAGTTTCAGGGACAAAATATCCCCTTCCATGAGATAGAATTGACGCCCGACACGCCCGCAATACAGCACGTCGCACGATTGCAGGAGACATTTCGCGATCTTCCTCCGGGAGTGGTCTCCATCACAGGGCTAAATCGCGCATTTCCCGCCGATGTCCCTCTGCTCGACTCCCTTGGAATCCTCAACTTCTACCGAGATACGCTGGTGCATCTCGATCTGCGCCAGATATGGTGGATGCAGGGCGAGATGGGGAACACATTTCGCCTCTATAACCCCGATTTTGACCGCTTCTTTCTGGTTCGCCTGCACTTGACCGAGATACCCGCGATTACCGAAACGCCCAACGTCCAATTCTCTCTGCCCGAAGGCGACCTACTGACCCGTCAAGAGGCTGAACAAGCCGCATTGTACAATCTGGAGCGATTCTATAAGGGGCTGCGGGCGCGTCGGGAGCTTTCGGAACTGATGAGTCTGTGTGTCAGTGTCTTCAAGCCGCTGTATCAGGCGGGGCAAATTGTCGAGGCGGGTAAAAGGCAAGAGCAGTTGTTCGCGGAGATGGAGGGTGCCGGTTACGATCTCAGAACTTACCTCGAAGCGGAGCCTGACCTTGTCACAGCGCAACTGCGCGATGCGGAAAACTTCAATGTATTGAGCTATTTGCGTTGGCATCAGGGCAGATATGCTGAGGCACAGGCATTTGTAGAGTGTAAACTGGCGATAGAACGCCGTCTTTTGCCGCAAAATCATCCCGACATTGCCGCAAGCCTGAGTAATTTGGCGGTGCAGTATAGTTCACAAGGTCACTATTCTAAATCAGAAACGCTCTATAAAGAGGCATTGGAGATACGGCAAAAAGCATTATCAGAAGAACACCCCGACATCGCACTTAGCCTCAACAATCTGGCACAATTGTATCAGGCACGGGGACGCTATGACGAGGCAGAACCGCTCATGAAAGAAGCATTAGCCATAGACCGCAAGGCATTGCCGAAAAATCATCCCACTATTGCCATAAGCGTTGGCAATCTGGCAGGATTGTATGAGGCACGCGGGCGATATGACGAGGCAGAGCCACTTTATCTTGAAGCATTAGCCATCTCCCGCAAGGCATTGCCGGAAGGTCATCCCGATATTGCCACAAGCCTCAATTCTCTGGCAGGATTGTATCAGGCACGCGGGCGATATGACGAGGCAGAACCGCTCATGAAAGAGGCATTAGCCATATATCGCAAGTCGTTACCGGAAGGTCATCCCACTATTGCCATAAGCGTTGGCAATCTGGCACAATTGTATAAGACACGTGGGCGATATGAGGAGGCAGAACCGCTCATGAAAGAAGCATTAGCGATACATCGCAAGGCATTACCGGAAGGTCATCCCACTATTGCCACAAGCGTTGGCAGTATAGCAGGATTGTATGAGGCACGCGGGCGATATGACGAGGCAGAGATACTTTATCTTGAAGCATTAGCCATCTCCCGCAAGTCGTTACCGGAAGGTCATCCCGATATTGCCACAAGCGTTGGCAATCTGGCACAATTGTATAAGACACGCGGGCGATATGACGAGGCAGAGATACTTTATCTTGAAGCATTAGCCATAGACCGCAAGGCATTGCCGAAAAATCACCCCAATATCGCCTCAAGCCTTAACAATTTGGCGTTATCGTATGAGGCACAGGGGCGTTATCCAGAGGCAGAAATGCTCTACCGAGAGGGATTAGAGATATTGGAAAGAACTTTAGGGCTTGAGCATCCAAATACAGAGATAACTCGTAATAATTTGGGAATGTTTTTGTTTATGCGACAACAAAATCAAAAGTTATATAACATACCAAAGAGGGAGTAGCGTCTATATTGTGGAGAGACAGTACTTTACGTTGTGAAGTAGGCATAATATGTTCTGTAGTCCTCGTTCGCAGCATTCGAGGAAGATTCCACAGCAGTCGAGGCGGCGTTCACAGTGTTATCGTCGTCGTTTTTAGTAATCGAGGCGTTCCGGTACACGATAGAGTTGCAATGTGAGCGGACATCGTGTATAATAACACCTATGCCCGACGTTGACCCTATAGAAGTTGAGCCGGAACCCGACCTCGTCAGCACGCAAATCTACACACGGAGACGCATTATGCCCGCCATTCCGCCTAAAAACTATCTTTCAACTATCGATTCGTTCGTCGCGCACTGGACATTGGTCAACGCGCTGCCGGGAGGCACTCCGTTGGTGCTTTTCGGAGCCTACGCGCTCACCAATATTACGGCAGACCGCACGGCACTGGTCACGCAGTTAGCCCTTGTCGAAACCAACGAGGTCGCCGCGCTCACCGCAAGCGCAGATCGCGACATCAAGCGGGCGAATATGGGCGAAAAGATACGGCAATTCAACTCTACGGTGCGCGGCTTGCTTCCTCGCACCATCTATCCCAACTCTTTGCCCCGTGTCCCCTCGCTCAATTCGGCTCCCGGACTGTGGATGCGGGCGATGGACGAGGCGGCAGCCGTCTGGAATCGCGTCAATACCGACGTTCCCCCTCCTGCCATCACCCTCCCGTTGGTATTGACGGGTCCCTACGCACGCGCCGGTTTCGTCACCGATCAGACGGCACTGATCACCGCATTCACCACGCAAAATACGGCGTTCACCGTGGCAGAAACCGCCCGCAATCTGCGCGATGTGCAGTTCGACGCGATTTATGATCGCCTCGTTCAGTATCGCCGCGTCATTCAGGGGCGATTCCCCAAGACGCACCAACTCTATCAGTCGCTCCCCGTCCTGCGCTCAGCCTCCGGTTCCACGCCCGACCCGGTCAATGTCGGCTCAGAGTGGATCGCCACCCTCAATAAGGCGCGAATTACCCATACCGCCTCCACCGACCCGCGCCTCTCCGGGTATCAGTTGCGCGGTTCGATTGGCGGCACCCGCTACGACACCAATAACGAGACGGTCATCGCGACCAATCCGCCCGGCGTCCTTGTTTTTGAGACCAATGTCGGTCTCGTCGCGTCCGGTTCCACTCTCTACGCCAAAGTCTACGTTCTGACCGACACGGGCAACGAAAAGGGCAGCAAATCGATCAAGATCGTGCGTCCGTGAGAGCGTTTAGAAACAGCGTGCGGATGGAGAACGGGGAGTTGTTTTGATCCGTTAATCCCACAAGGAAGCAGGAATTTCCGGCGTCTCTCGCGAAAGAGGGACGCACTATGCCAAACGTGATTCTTGTGAGCCTCGATACCACCCGCGCCGACCGCCTGTCGTGCTACGGGCATTTCCGCCGTACCAGTCCGCACCTTGATCGGGTCGCTGAGGACGGAATACTTTTCACCGACTTTTTCAGCCCGCATATCCCGACCTATCCGGGACATACCACGATGATGACGGGCAAAGACCTCTACGCGCACCAAATTACGGGGCAGTCGCACGCGCACGAACCGCCGCCCAATGTCAAAATGCTCGCGGAGTTGCTGCAAGAACAGGGCTATTACACCGCCGCCGCCGACAATTTGGGACGCTGGTTTGCTCGTGGTTTTCAGCACGTCGAACCCTACGGTTGGGATGCCGCCGTCAAGCACGATTCGCGCAAGGGCGAAGCGGTTTTGCAGTCCGCGCTCAAAGTTATTGACCTCGCCGCCGCGCAGGACGACCCGTTTTTCCTCTTTCTGCACTTCTGGGACCCGCACACGCCGTATTTGCCGCCCGCGCCGTTTGACCGAATGTTCTATGCCGGAAACGAAAAGGACAAATCGAACAAAAGTATGGAACCAGTTTGGGCGTTCGAGCAGTTTACATGGTACTTCAAGGAGTGGATGCCGGGCGTCACGGACATTGAATTCCCGAAGGCGCAATATGACGCAGCAATCGCCTATATGGACACCTGTTTTGCCCACGTTTTGGAGCGACTCGACCATCATGGACTGACGGAGGATACCCTGCTCGTCATCACGGCAGATCACGGCGAAGAGTTGGACGAACACGGGCATTGGTTCGACCACCACGGGCTATACGACACCAATATTCATATTCCTCTTATTATGCGGTGTCCGGGCTGGCTGCCGTCGGGCAAACGGATCGGTGGACTGACCCAAATGCCCGACCTCGCGCCGACGATTTTGGATTTTCTCGACCTCAAAGCCATCGCCGCACGCGAAAACATGACGGGGCGCAGCCTGATACCGCTTATCGAATCGCCGTCCGCCATCAGTCCGGGAACCACCGACTATATCCATATCACCGAAAATACATGGATGAAAAAGCGCGGCATTCGCACACATCGCTGGAAGATCATCGTGCCGCTGGAAACACCCGACATTCACGGCAATTCCGAGATAGAACTCTATCACTTGCCCGACGATCCCGACGAACTCAACAACCGCGCTGCCGAGCTGCCCGAAGTTGTCTCACGCATGACACGCCTCTTAGACGAATGGGTCGCGGACAGAGTCGAAGCAACCCAACTGCCCGATCCACTTCCCATTCAGCCTATCCCGTTGCGGCGTATCGGCAATATGGAGACGGCAGTTCCTGACGACAAAACACTGACCGAAACGCCTACCGAAAAACTGGACGAGGGCGATTTCATAGGGTATGATCGTGAAGAGTAAGATTGACAGAGAATAACACCCATGGCTTTATTGATTGTCGAGGACAACGCGATACAGCGGCAATTCCTCACCGATTTGTATACACAGCATTTCGCCGAATACGCTCCGATTTCGGGCGTTCCCGACGGCGCGGCAGCGATTGCGTCCGTCAATACGATACTGCCCGCTCTCATCGTCATGGATATTCAGATGCCGGGCAAAAACGGCATTCAGACAGCACGCGAGATTTGGGCGGCGCACCCGTCGGCACGGATTCTGTTCTGGTCACAGTTCAAAGATGAGATTTACCTGCGGGAGTTAGGGCGCATTGTTCCACCAGAGACGGTTTACGGCTATCTGCTCAAAACGGCAGGAGAGGAACAGTTGCTTTCGGCGGCGCGTGCGGTTCTGATTGATGAGCAGTGCTGGATAGATCGCGAAGTGCGCGGTGTAACATCGCGGGCGTTCAGTCCATCAACAGGTTTGACCGATACGGAATATGAGGCTCTGCTCGATATTTCGCTCGGCTTGACAGACAACACTATCGCTCGCCGACGCTATTTGTCACGGCGCGGGGTGCAAAATCGCCTGTCGGCACTGTATACCAAAATGGGTGTGGATCAGGACGCCGACG